>ERZ1669250.215-NODE-215-length-30194-cov-3.764259_pt1 | contig 30194 bp, 32 predicted proteins | sample MGYA00579295_ERZ1669250 | MGnify/ENA primary metagenome ERZ1669250 (study PRJEB41166, sample SAMN08046056) | hot springs metagenome | biome: hot spring; feature: acid hot spring; material: thermophilic sediment; isolation source: thermophilic sediment from acid...
GAAGCCGTAGTGGCCGCTATGAGGAAGAGCTCGATCCCAGTTAGGCTTGCAACCTTGGGTGCGGTTTCTAAAAAAGACGTGGTCGAGGCCTCGATAGTTAAGGAGAAAGATTTCGTTCACGGTTTCATATCGGCCTTCAACGTTAAGGTAAATCCTGATGCGCAGGTGGAGGCCGAAAATAGGGGCATAACTATAATTTCCGCTAATTTGATTTATCAATTACTGGACTCGGTCGAAAACGAGGTAAGAAAAAGGTCTGATGAGCTTAAAAATCTGGAATTAGCTAAGCTTAATCATCCTGTTGAGGTCCAGCTCTTACCTCAATATGTTTTTAGACGGGCCTCGCCGATAATAATCGGCGTGAAGGTAATAGGCGGTACGCTTAAGCCACAGAGGGCTTTAATAGATGAGAACGGTGAAAAAGTGGGGGAGGTGCTTCAATTACAAGATAGAGGGAAAGTTTTAGAAGCGGCCATAGAGGGATCTGAGGTAGCTATGTCAATTAAAACGTCATATACTCTTGGTAGGCAGATTAAGGAAGACGCTAAATTGTATGGCGACCTTACCGAAGAAGAAGCAGTAACTCTTTTTACAAAATACAGGTCGGAGCTTAGCGAAGGTGAGGTTAGAGCTTTACTCGACCTGGTTAAAATTAAAAGGAAAAAAGATGGTAGTTGGGGGATGCTAATTGCCTGAATTTAAGGTAAATATATCCGACGAAAAGGGAAAAACTACCAGCGTAGAAGCCAAAGGACCTGCCGCGAATACCCTCATAGGTATGAGGATAGGCGAGGAGCTTGCGGGCGATCTTTTCGGTTTGCCAAAGCGGGTGCTAAAAATTACTGGCGGTAGCGACAAGAGCGGATTTCCGATGATACCCTGGCTTCAAGGAGGGGCAAAGAAGCAAATTTATATCCATAAAAAGAGTACTAGAGAAAAGAAGTGGGTGCGCGGCAATACCATAACTGAGGATGTAGTTCAAGTTAATATGGCTTTAATTCAGGAGCAAACCAGTGAAAAAAAGGAATAAGAGGTAGTAAGCAGTGAGTAAGGCGTTGGTGGAGGCACCCGTAATAAATGTGGGTGTAGTAGGTCACGTTGACCACGGAAAGACTACTTTAGTTCGCGCTTTAACCGGCGTATGGACTGGAAAGCACAGCGAGGAGATGAAGCGTGGGATGACAATAAAATTAGGTTACGCGAGTATGCAAATCATGAGATGCCCTCGTTGTCCTGCTCCGCTATCGTTTTCCACCAGCGACGTTTGCCCTCACTGCGGCTCGAAGACCGAGTTAGTTAGAAAAATTTCTATAATTGACGCTCCAGGGCACGAAGTTTTAATGGCTACTATGTTAAGCGGAGCGGCGGTTATGAATGCGGCTTTATTGATCATTGCGGCCAATGAAGAATGTCCTCAGCCGCAAACCGTTGAGCATTTTACGGCTTTAACTATTATGGGCATCAGGCAGTTGATTGTTGTTCAAACTAAGGTTGACGTAGTAAGCGAGGAACAAGCGCTCAATAATTATAACCAAATAAAGGCTTTCCTGAAGGGGACTTGGGCGGAAAATGCCCCGATAATCCCAGTTTCTGCGGTGGATAATCTAAATATTGATGTGCTGCTAGAAGCCATGTATGAGCATTTCAAGCCCCCTCTAATTGATATTAACGCCCCTCCGAAATTTTACGTTACTAGATCTTTTGATATAAATAAGCCAGGTTCACCCGTAGAGCTTTTAAAAGGAGCGGCCGTAGGCGGGTCATTGATACGCGGCAAGATAGTAGTCGGTGATAATCTAGTAATATCGCCTGGTGTAAAAGACAATAAGGGTAATTATAGGCCGCTAGAAACTTTAGCGATATCCATGGAAATGGATACTGAAGTCAAGGAGGCAGTACCGGGCGGTTTGCTCGCAATTTCAACTGATTTAGATCCATCGTATTCTAAAGCCGATAAGCTGGTTGGACAGGTTGTATTCAAAAAGGGGGCGGAAGAAAAACCAGTGAGCAGGGCCGTAGTATCCATTAAGTTGTTTGAAACAGTGGTCGGTACTAAGGAACAACTAAAACTTACGCCAATAACCCCTACCGAAGAAATACTATTAGAGGCGGGACCGGCCCTAGTTTTAACTACATTTAGGGCCAGCACTAAGGGCAATTACGAGGCGAGCTTTAAGCGGCCAGTTATACTAGAAAAAGGGGAAACTGTAGCTATCAGCCGTAGAGTGAAGAACAGGTGGAGGCTTTCTGGCTACGGGACTGTTGAAAGGCTATTGGGTTGAAAAAGATAGTCATATTTGATACTAGTTTTCTTATAAATTCTTTGAGGTCGCGTCGTGACCTGATTGCGTCGATAGAGGAGTGCGTGGGGCCGTTTCTAGGCGTTGTGCCATCAGCTGTTGTGGAGGAGCTCAAGAAAATGCCTAAGGAGGTGGGCGGCCCTGCGCTGATCACAGCGTCGAATTTTTCTATTTATCCATGCGCTGGAAACTATGCGGATGGATGTATTTTACACCTAACCGACAAGAAGGGCTGGGTTTTAGCTACAGACGATTTGCCTTTATCTCGTCAAGCTCGGATATGGGGAATTCCCGTTATATCGCATAGCGGTAGGAAGCTGAGATTTTCTCCCGTCGATAGATGATTAATCTCTTTCAGAGTCCAGTAAGTAACATCGCGTTTAGGGAGAAAGTATGCGTTATAAAGAAAAGTTAATCGCTAAAACAATTTCGGTATTAAGATTAATCGGACAGTAGCTCACTTACTGCTTAACCTTTAAGGCGTACATGCCAGGTTTCTTAATCCCTAAGAGCGAAGCAACCTTAGAATCCGTGGCGTCTAGTATAACGACCATCCCATCCCATCTATCGCTGAATTCTCTGCTTCCGCAATTCGGGCATACGCTTGTATCATCTGGTACTAATAATTTGCAGCGCACACATGCTTTCAGTGCTGCTCACCCTTCGCTTTTGCGGCTTCTCTTTCTGTATCGAGCCATTGAAGACTGCCAAGTCCTGGCTGCCTAAGCGTCAGATTAACCTTTACGTCGCTTGCATCCCCCTCGTGCATACTAATGGTTATAATCCTAGCGCGGACTAGGTCGCCCCTTTCGATGGTTTTTTTTGTATTCCTCCCGACATATCTTCCCGCTCTAGCGTCGTAATCTACGTAGTCATCCATTAGTTGAGACTGATGTGCAACACCTTCGATAGGTCCGATTCTAACGTGAATACCGTATTCTTCAACGGCTACTACTTCCCCCTCTATAATCTCTCTCTCGAGCGGCCGATAAGTGAGTAAAGTAAAGGTTGCTTCATGATAGGTGGCGCCTTGACCTATGGGGACCTTACCTTCTTCGGAAGCTTGTACGTCGAGTACTTGCAGTACGATACCGACTTCTTCGCTAATTACTTTTCCGACGTATTTTTCTTTTATCGCGAGAGCAACAGCGTCTTCGAGAGGATTACCGAAGAACGTTGCAGGTACTCTCACAAGGTCGTTGACTTTGTATAGGTAAAACATAAGGTCATTTATACAGACCTTTTTATTTCTATTGGCTTAGATAAATATATTACGAGAATAACTCAGCTGATTTCGGTATTATTTTTGCTACGCTTTGCGACGGTCTTGGGCTATTTATTTATTAGCTAAAAATTTTGCCGATTAGCTAAGCAATGGCTCTTAAACTTTTTGAAGCAACTGTACTAGGCCGTGAAGGGCTTCTTTTCGGCGGCCAAAAAAGTTCGGTGAGGACGCGAGGGCCAAGAGCCCCTCATCGCGGAGGCGGTTAAAATGGCACAGGCTTACGGTTTCTTGGCTTGTTAGGTAAAGGCGCGAAAGGGAGAGGACAAAAAGCGGGATGGCTTAACCCCTAGGATTTATTCAACGAAGCAGAAGTAACTGTAGTTTTTGTTAGATTTAACCCTAACGGGGAAAGGGGCGGGGGTCCGCTTCCGCGAGGGCGGGGTAGTCCACTTGAATGTGATGACGCTGGACAGCTTCATGCCATAAAGTTATAGACGCTAAGCACTATATGATTATGGGATCTAGGTGGATACCGAATCCGCTTGACGTGGAAAGAATGCGGCACCCATTCGGACAGTTATATCCCGTTGAAAACCTCTATGAGCTTAAACAAAAGTTGGTTGCGGTAACCGGAAAAACAGTAATAGCATCAGTTGGCGATGTAGTGAGTTCGTTTCTGCTGGGCAACGGAATTAACCCTGAGATAATTGTTTTCGACGGAAAGACATTAAGAGGACCTACTGATACGCCACTTATTTCCAAGGATTACGCTAGGTATACTGTTAGAAATGAGGCTGGCTCTATAAGCCAAGAAGCTATGCTGGTCATACGGCGTTTGGCTGCCTCTATAAAGCCAGGTCAAAGGGTGTGCGTTCAAGTAGATGGTGAAGAGGATCTTTTAGCACTTCCTTTAATAGCGTATCTTGATGCCTCTTCTATTGTAATTTACGGACAACCTAGGGAGGGCGTTGTTATGGTTACAGGTAATGCTAAAAAGCAAGAGGCATTAATCATATTGGAGAGGATGCAGGTCGTCTGAAGAAGTAAAAAAAGTAAGTGAACTTAGGAACCCCCTATTAAAGAGGGTTGAATTGGCGTTACAAATACCTATAGAAGGGGCCACTCCTACTAGAAAGCAGATTAGGTCAAAAGTGGCTTCGGCTTTAAGAGCAGAAGAAAATAGGGTTGCAATTAAGAAAATAAAACAAGAATACGGTGAAAAAATAATAACCGTTTTCGCAAACGTTTATGATGATGAAAAAGCTCTGGCCGCTTTTGAGCACGCGCACTACGCCAAAAGGCTTGAGGGAAAAAAGGCGGCTCAGCCGGCGGCTTGATAGAGGTAAAGCGAAATGTCAGAAGTGCATAAAATTTATGAATATTCCTATGAGACGGGGTCTATATCATTAAAAAATAGAAAATGCCCTCGCTGCGGTTCTGTAATGGCTAAGCACACGGTTGGAGGAGCTAGGTGGAGTTGTGGTAAGTGTGGTTACACCGAATATATAAAGGGATCTTAATTTTGAGGTACTGGCTTGGCATTGAAAGTACTGCCCATACCTTTGGGGCCTCTATTATATCTGAAGATGGTTCAATAATATCGGATGAACGCGATATTTATGTGCCTCCGGAGGGTGGCTTACAACCGAGAGAGGTGGCTAGGCATCATACAGATGTGGCGCCCTCAGTTATCGGCAAGGCCTTTTCAAAGGCTGGGATAAAGTCAAAAGATGTAGTTGCCTTGGGGGTGTCTTATGGACCAGGATTGGGACCATGCCTCAGGGTCGGGGTGGCAGTAGCTAGGGCCCTTTCGTCCTACTATGGTTGGAGGCTCTACCCCGTGAATCACACGGTCGGCCACGTAGAAATTTCTAGGCTCCTCAGCGGCTTTGTTGACCCTTTAGCAGTTTACGTATCCGGAGGTAATACAAACATCGTTGCTTGGAAGGACGGCCGGTATAGAATCTTCGGCGAAACCCTTGATATCGCCGTAGGCAATTTGCTGGATTCGTTCGCCAGAGAAGTCGGACTAAAGCACCCAGGAGGCCCAAAGATAGAGAAGCTTGCTAGGGAAGGCGCAAAAATGGGGCTAATTGATTTACCGTATTCCGTTAAGGGACAAGATGTTTCATTTTCTGGCCTTCTAACTGCCGCAATAAAAACGCACAGGTCTGGTGAAAAGCTAGAAAGAGTGGCATATTCTCTTCAAGAAACTGCGTTCGCCATGATAGCGGAGGCCGCAGAGCGGGCATTGGTGCACACGAGGAAAAGTTCGATAATTTCGGCTGGCGGCGTGGCCGCTAACTCTAGGTTGAATGAAATGCTAAAGTATGTGGCGGAAGATCACGGGATACCATTCTTTGCTACGCCCATAAGGATGGCGGGCGATAACGGCGCTATGATAGCTGCCGTGGCCATGGAAATGGACCTTGGAGGAATAAGGTCCGAAGATCCGCAATCGTTAATGCCGACGCCAAAATTAAGAATCAATGATACTGAGGTTAATTGGAGGATAAATAATTTTCGCGTTATTATGGGCGATTATAAATGAGTTCGATTGAGTTCTTAAAAGAGCTAAAATTGGTTGCTAAGGGTGCCGAGGCAGAGCTTTGGTTGGGCGAATTTTTAGGCCAGCAAGTAGTTATAAAGAAGAGAATAAGAAAATTATATAGGGATCCTTTATTAGACGCTAAATTGCGTTTAGTTCGTACGATGGAAGAAGGAAGGCTTTTGGCGAGATCCAGCTCAGCAGGGGTCAATGTCCCATTTCCTTTCTTCATAGATCCCCTTTCTTATACTTTAATCGAACAAGTATTAAACGGGCCCTTGCTTAGAGACATCGATCCGATAGACGTTGGCTTGATGAAAAAAGTGGGGTTTGAGGTAGCAAAACTTCACCTTAGTGGCGTAGTGCACGGAGACTTAACTACTTCTAACGTAATTGTTTTGTCTGGAACTGATCCCTTCATCATAGATTTTGGGTTAGGAGCTTTTAGCGCGGATTTAGAAGACAGGGGTGTGGACTTACTTTTGCTTAAGAAGTCGCTCGAGGCTAATTTACCAAATCAATCTTACGATTTATTTTCGAGTTTTTATGAAGGTTATAAAGAGATCTTAGGCGCGGATGCCGCGCAAATCCTTGCAAGATCTCAAGAGATTGAAAGGCGGGGAAGATATTTTGCAGAAAGGAGTTTTGATTGATTTCAATAACGCTTGTTACTGGTAATAAAAGGAAGCTCGCGGAAGTAGCAGCCATAATGGAGCCCTACGGTATAAAAGTAACTATGGCTAAGGCCGTTAAATTTGAAGCACAAGGCGAGATAGATTTTGTGTCCAGTCTAGCAGCTCAGCTGGCTTCTATGGAATTGTTAGCCCCTGTTGTAGTCGATGATTCTGGATTATACGTAGATTCTCTGAACGGTTTTCCGGGTCCATATTCATCTTACGCGTTTGACAAATTAGGGAATAAAGGGTTGCTTAAGCTGATGGATGGGGTACCTGACAGAAAAGCTGTATTCCGTTGCGTAGTTACTTACGCTGATGTTATAACTGATGAGATAAAAAGTTTTGAAGGACAAATTACGGGCTATATTCGGTCGGATATTGGTAAAGAAGACGGTTTTGGGTTTGACCCCATATTTTCGCCTTTCGGTCCAGGCGGAAAAGCGTTTTCTGAAATGGATGTAGCCCAGAAAAACGAAATTTCACATCGCGGCATCGCCTTTAGGAAGTTAGCGGTCTTCCTGTTAAATAAAATAGCGCAGGGCTAAATCGGATCGCATTAAATATTATTTTAAGCGAAGTAACTCTTATATTATGATTGAAATTGATGGGAGTTTCGGTGAAGGAGGAGGCCAAATGCTTAGGACCGCCCTGGGGCTTTCTGCAGCCCTTCAGCAACCCTTCATCATAAAAAATATAAGGAGTAAAAGAAGGAAGCCTGGACTACAGACTCAGCACCTTAACGTACTCGATATGATGGAAAAATTAACCAACGCGGAAGTAAGCGGTAAGAGCTTGGGGTCGACTGAGGTTTTCTTTTTTCCGCGCGAAAAACCCAATGGGGACTTGAAGGTTAATCCGGGTACAGCGGCAAGTATTTCATTAATGATCCAGCCGCTTCTTATTGCAAGCATAGGCTCTAATTCAATTCGTCTGCTTTTGAGTGGAGGAACGGATGTCCCCCTTTCGCCCCGTATCGACTACGTAACTCTCGTAGAAATTCCTATTCTGAGGCAGTTTGGGGTTCGTTGTGAGCTAAATGTTATGAAAAGGGGATATTATCCTTTGGGAGGAGGAATTGTCGATTTTCGGCTTAATGCTTGGGTAAAGCCCGATTTTATGGATATAGTAAGGGGAGAATTAACTGATATATACGGAGTTTCCTCGTGTTCATCCTTGCCAGAAGGAATCGCGGTGAGGCAGGCCAATTCTGCCGCCGATTTAATTAAGCGTAAAATAGGTCTGGTTCCAAGGATAAGCATCGAGCATTACAGTTTTAGTGCTGGCAGCTCTATAACTTTAGTTGCCCGCTTGGGCAAGGCTTTAATCGGCTCCGATGCGCTCGGTTTGAAGGGGAAACCGGCCGAGATCGTAGGCGAGCAAGCCGCTCAAGGCCTTATAGATGATCTATTGATCGGCTCTTCCGTTGATAGATATATGGCGGACGCCCTAGTCCCTTTTATAGCGCTAGTTGGGGGCTCCTATACGATTCCCGAGTTCACCGAGCACGTGAAGAGCAATTTATATGTAGTAGAAAAGTTCTTAGGAAAAAGGATAAATGTTACAGAAGAGGTTTCAGCCTCCAAAAAAATTTGGAGGCTATACGCCAACAAGGTTATTTAAACGTCCTCCGAGTAAATCCCGTAACGCGTATAACTATCTGTATAAATTCGTCGTGAAGAACGCAGTAGTTATAGGATTGCAGTGGGGAGATGAAGGTAAGGGGAAGATTATCGATTATCTTGCGGCGGACTTTAACGCAATAGTAAGGTTCAACGGCGGAAGTAACGCGGGTCACACCGTAAAAGCCGGCCGTGAAAAACACATATTTCATATACTACCTTCCGGTGCGCTGAGGGGAAAGCAACTTTACCTTGGCAGCGGGGTAGTCCTGGACCCTGACTCTTTAAGAAAAGAGCTTGAAGCGGAAAACGCAAGGGTTAAGGTAGATTATAGGTGCTCGCTGGTGACACCTTTTGAGAAGTGGCTTGATAGGCGTCTTGAGGAATCAAGAGGCGGATCTGCGATCGGTACTACTGGCAGAGGGATCGGCCCAGCTTACGCCACGAGGATGCTTAGGGTCGCGCCGAGGGTTGCAGACCTAATTCAAGGTAAACAACCGGATTACACTTCATTGACTTCCATTATTGCCGGCGCTGAGATTCCAACTCCTGAGTGGGCGAAAAGCGCTAGAGATATATTGGAGCCAATAGCCGCTGACGTCCCAGCCGAGTTAATGGAAATTGATACTAAAGGGGACGGAATACTCTTTGAAGGGGCGCAAGGAGCCCTATTAGATTTAGACTACGGGACCTATCCTTTTGTCACTTCATCCCATACTATTGCGTCATACGTTGGTGTAGGTGCCGGTTTTTCCGTTAATATGGTCGATAGTGTAATTGGTGTTGCTAAGGCTTATCAAACGCGCGTCGGTGCAGGGCCGTTTCCTACTGAACTAGGCGGAGCGTTTGCTGAGGACCTGAGGACCAGGGGTGATGAGTTTGGTTCTACTACTGGTAGACCGAGGAGAGTTGGGTGGCTTGATCTAGTATCGTTAAAATATTCAGTATCATTAAACGAACCAAAAAAGCTAAGCCTTATAATAACTAAGGCCGATGTCCTATCCGGTATGAAAGAGCTTAAAGTGGCTGTTGCTTACTCGTTTGAGGGTAGCGAGACTACGGACTTTACTCGGCTTATTAGTTGCGGTAACGCGCAACCAGTTTATGAAGACTTAGAACCACTACCGGCTGCCGATTGGGGAATGATTGCCAAGCAAGGATGGGATGCCATGCCAATTGAACTCAAGAAATTTGTAGATTTTGTAGAAAACTACCTTAGGGTTGAAGTAAGCGCAGTTTCGGTCGGGCCTGAGAGGGAGATGATAATTGAGCGCAGGCGACGAGTTATCTCCTATTGACGGTAGGTACAGAGATGAGGTTGCATCGATAAGAGATTTATTATCTGAGAAAGGTCTCTTTTATGAAAGGGCGAGAGTTGAACTTCTTTACTTAAAGGCGCTTGAGAGCGCGCGTGTTTTTCCTATAGACGCCCCGAATTTTGATCCGGAAACAGTTCTGAAGAGCCTACCCTCCAATTGGTACGAAGAAGTGAAGGGCGCAGAGAAAAATGTGGGCCATGACGTAAAGGCTCTAGAACTAGTACTTCGCAAGAAGCTTGACGAGCTTGGTTATACAAAGCTATCGCCAATAGTACACCTGGGTCTTACTAGCGATGACGTGAATAACTTAGCTTACGCGAGGCTTTTGCTTAAATCTATGCGCGAGGTCGTCAAGCATTACTCTATTCTTGTAGGGCTGCTCTCAGAGTTGGCGGTGAAGTATGAAAAGAATCCTATGTTAGCTAGGACCCACGGGATGCCTGCAGAACCAACCACGTTCGGAAAGGAAATGGCTTTTTTTTCTTGGCGGATTTCCATGCGCGTGCGCGCCGCCTCGAAAATAAAACCGTATGGCAAACTGGGAGGTGCCGTAGGAAATCACAACGCATTAGTATTTCTTAGGCCTGATTTTGACTGGATTTTATTCTCACAATCTTTCGTGCGTTCGCTGGGATTGGATTACGCTCCGCTCACTAAACAAACGGTACCATATGAGGGGTCTTCTGATATGTTGCATCAGTTAATGTTGCTTAATTACATAACTCAGGAATTAGCTAGGGATCTTTGGACTTATAATATGTTGGGTTTGGTTAGTTTCGAGAGGAAAGGCGTGAGTAGTTCTACGATGCCGCACAAAGTTAACCCAGTAGATCTCGAGGATGCGGAAGGACAAGTAGACGCCTCAAACTCGTTACTTTCTACTATAACTTACAAGTTGGTGCAAACCAGGTTGCAGAGAGACCTTTCAGACTCTCCGGTTAGAAGGTTGCTGGGGCAGGCGATCGCTCATTCTTTAATAGCATGCGATAGAGTGATTAAAAGCTTACAATATATGAGGGTAAATACCGAGAAAATGGCAGATGAATTGATGTGTCATCCTGAAATACTCTCTGAGGCGGTTCAAGTCTCTCTGAGACTTCAAGGGGACGAGAAAGGTTACGAAAAAGTGCAGCAAGGAATTGGAGAGCTAGAGTTAATTCGTAAACTGGTTAAGGGTGAGCTCGGTGAAAGGCTTTCCGACTTAAAGCCTACAAACTATTTGGGTATTGCGCCAAGGCTAGCTAGATTGGCGGTCGAAGAGAGCCAGATAGCATTAAAAGAAGCGCAGGCCTCTATTGCCAGCTGGCCCCAGTAACCCTTAAGGGCAATGCCTTGCACGATTTATGGACGTCGAGATAAAATTTGACTACGACAGCGAAGACCTTGCAAAGGCAATTCTTAATGGGACTGCCCCCGACAACAGTCTTGCCCCAGAAGGTCAGTCGATTAGCGAAAAACAAATATTAAGTAGCCTTTACGTCAGTTTTTCCGGCGAGATCACGGAATCATTTCTTTATAGCATTGAAGATTTTTTTGACAAAGAAGAACTTTGCCTTGCGGTTATCAGAGCAGTGCCTTGATTGAAGCGCATTGCTTATTAAGGAAGGTCTTATTTTTACGGAAGTTGTCTCAAGTACGTGTTAAAGAAAAGCACTGGTACAGTATATATGCCCCATCGGCCTTAGGTAATAAGGAAATTGGAAAGGCTTTGGCTGTTTCTCCTGAGGATTTAATGAATAGGACTGTTGAAGTGACGCTCTATGAATTAACTGGCGATATTGAGCAAGCCCATGTCCATCTGACTCTTCAGGTAAAGCGGGTAGAAGGCGGTATAGGCTACACTCAGTTTAAGGGCCATCATTTCTCTAGAGACTATTTGGGCGGAAGAATAAGGCGCAGGTACAGTAAGGTAGGCGCAATATTTGACGTGAAAACTAAAGACGGTTCTTTATTGCAACTTCAAGCGGTTGCAATAACGGCTACGCCAGCTTCCAGGTCCCAAAGACATGACATAAGGGCAAGCTTGATAAAGACAGCACAAGAGCAGGCCTCGGGTACTATTTTCTATGATTTTATTCAGGAAATGGTTATGGGTAAGTTGGCGCAGGTAATGCAAAAAGATGCGAAGAGAATTTTTCCCATAGCCTTTTTAGACGTAGCTAAGTCCAAGGTAAAATCTATCGGTGAGCAAACTGTCAGCCCGGCGCCAGCCGTCCAGCAAACCGCTACTGCTGAATGACGTTTTGGTGAACTGGGACCCAGTTGGGGGCCCGCTGTCCGTAGGAGCGGCTTTAGGCGGCCAGAAAAAGAAAGTATTGGTTTCTGGGAATAGTCAAATCGCTAGTACGATTTTAAGTGGTATATCCTTATCAGGCGGTTACGCTTTTCAATGGCCCGCCGATTTACCTAGTTCGTTAGCTTCTTTTGCGTGCAATTATTTTAAGTTTGATGCTTGTGCAATTTGCAGAGGGGATTCTGTAGAGATCCTGGTCAATGGAAGGGCACCGGCTCCGACTTTTATGAATGCGTTGGGTTCTGTCGACCTTTCGTCATTTTCATGGGATAATAGTTCGGAGCGCGGATGGTTTAGTATGTCGTCGAAACCATACTTGGACGCGTTGACTGACTTTTTTTCTTGGGCGCCTTTGCACGGCCGCTCCATATCGCTATTAGATGAAGGTAATTCTTTAGAGTCTCAGCTAACTATAGAGTTCCTTAAGAGGCTAGGGGCTGACGCAGTATCGGCTAGTTTTGCGACAAGCGATTTTTTAGGTTTCGAGGGAGGCCGTCCCTTTCGCATGAAGGATAGCCAAAAAATTAATCCTTGGTCAGCAGTTCTTGGGTATTTTGGAATGATAAAGAACGGCGTCGTCGCTATAAGTATGGATGCTCCTGCGAATTTTGAAGAGGAGATCGAAGAAGAGGGCGGGAGGGCTATAAGGCTAGGCTTGGAGCTGAACGATATGTCGGCTGGCAATGAAGCGTTCGAGGCTGGCGTAACTTCCAAAGGTGATTGGATTTTTCCGTTGATTCACCGCTGGAAAGAGAACGTTGGCGCAATGGTGGCGTTTGCGTTTGCACATAACCACGAGTTCAAACCTTTACCCTCTTTTTCTAAAGAGATTAACGCATCTAAAGTAGACGTAACAAAATTAGGATGGCCCGCGTCATCTGGATGGGGATGGGTTGCTTTTAGAAATGAAATTGACGGCTATTGGGCAACCTTACAATTGCGGGGCGAGACGGTTGTAATTAAGGTAGAGGGAAATGATCGGTCTGGCGTTAAAAATGAGCTCGAGCTCCTCGAAGATAAGATTAGGGTTACCGCGGATTAGCGTTCGACTTATAGCTTATTGATTTATTAGCAAGAAATGCAAGGGGCTATTTTGGCCGGTGGGCTGGGGAAGAGGCTAAGGCCGCTCAGTGAAATTGTCCCAAAGCCACTTCTTTTTGTTGGCGGGAAGCCAATGCTTGATCACGCTTTGTCCGCGTTTGAAGCGCTGGGGCTTCGTGAAGTAGCAATTGTCGCATCGCCTTTCACTCGCGAAGCAATCACGTCTCACCTCAATAATGTAGATAACAATATCGACATACGCGTCCTCTTACAGGAAAAGCCGCTTGGCACGGCTGACGCAGTATCGGTCTTAGAGAATTTTGTTGATGATGAAGTTTTGGTGGTTTCTTCCGATGTGACTCTTAACGTTCCTGCGATGGTTAGCCTAGTTAAGTTTCACCGCGAGAAAAGCCCACTTGCTAGCATCTTAGGAGTAAAGGTTAAGGATCCTAGCAAGTACGGCGTGCTTCTGGTCAATGGCGCTACTTTGACTGGGGTGGTCGAAAAACCAAAAGAATTTTTAGGAGACCTGGTAAATTCGGGCATATACGTACTTTCAAAGTACGCTGTGGCCAGTGCTAAAGATAGCCCAATCAGCGTAAGAGGAGAAAAGGAGATCACCGATACCTTTGTATCTCTATCAAAGTCTGGCCTAGTAATGGTTTTACCCGATAATGGGTCGTGGTGGCATGACGTAGGAGATTTTCGCAATTTACTCATGGCAAATCAATACTACCTCGAATTTGGGCTAGATCAGAAGGGATACGTGCGCGGGGGAGACATTAAGCGCGTAGGAAAGGGAACCATAATTGGGCCATCTTTTGTAGCTGACGCCGACCTTATTGAAGGAGAAGTCGGCCCTTATGCATCTTTAGACTCAGGAGCTAAGATTGGTTTTGGTTGCCATGTGCGGGATACAGTAATGATGCAAGGGTCAGGAGTTTTGCCAGCATATTCCGTGAGGAACGCAATTTTAGCGCCCGGAGCATTGGCTACAAGCGAAGTTCATGGGACTCAAGAAGCTCCTGCATTGATCATGCCCAGCGGGTCAAAGATCCGACAACGTATGCTTCTTTTTACGAAGGCTGGTAGATTAGCTTTCATTAGAAAGATTTAAAAGGACTATAAGATTTTACTCGAAGTGGTATCAAACGCGGGTTGGAATGGCATACACTTCGACATGAAAACGGTCATACCGCCTTGGATAATCGGCGTTTACGTTCTCATTATAGTAGCCCTTTTAATTTATGGCTGGCGCAAACACCTCCTTTCTTCCTATAGGACAGTTGATTACGTGTATATGGGGTTGCTGGCCGCCCTTTTAGTGATATGGAATTTCTTCATATCTCCATTAATACCGAAGTTTAGCGCTGTGACTTCATGGTTCTATTATCCAGATATTGGTGAAATAATTATATTATTGTTAGCCGCCTCGTTAATAGGCAAGCCAGGTACGGTTATGACTACGATGTTCATTTATACGCTTTTATCTGATATATTTCACTATGGCTTTGGTGGTGAACCGTTCTGGTTCATATACGAGCTTATAGCGTACGCAGCCATGCTGGACCTTTACTTACTGTTAAGAGGTAAATACTTCGGGACTAATAACCAATCAGTAGGAAAAAAGAAAGTCTCAGGAGAAGGCGGGGCAGTAGAAACAGAGGATAAATTAGTAACGATTCCAGGGCTATTTATACTAGATAGCGTTATAGGAGGCGTTGTAGTGGCGCTAGCGTACCCCTTGTTTTACCATGGCTTCTTTGCTACATTCGTAGAAGGTTATAGCTATACGACTCAATACGTTATAGCGAACAGCTTAGTAAGCGCTGTCGGCGGCATTATAATGGGTTTAATAGCTGCTCCTTTTGTAGCTTATATAAGAAAGGTAATAACTGGCGTATACTAAAAATTAATTTTATTTTTTAACTTTATAATCTTCTATCGCAAGAAAGCTCCGAATTTTAGGGCGGAAAGTATGTCAGAAGGGGGAAATCGCTTTTTTGCAAGCGGTGCCTGCGGTCTCGCAATAAATAGGGATTTGAATATCATAGTGAGTATGGTAATTCGGCCTAGTCAAATTAGGGAATTCCAGACAGCCTCGCGGAATGCAAATACTGGCAACTGCTCGCCTATAAAGGGGGAGGTGCCCAAGCCTCGGGTTGAAGCCCTAAGGGGTTGTCCGCAGAATTAAATGTAAATTCAATTACGTTATCAACATTTAAATAAATTTTAATCTGTTAAAATTAGGCACTCCCTTAAGTTGGCTGCCAGTTTTGGGCTAATATGCCTTCTCTCTTATAATATTTTGTAAGCCGTCTAATCTTTGAATCTGTTCTGACCAAGCCTTTTTTAGAATCGTTATCTTTTGGGTGTTGCTCGAGGTGGTCTTGTATTCTTTGTCTTTTCTTTAAAAGATTTCCAAGGTCTTCAGGTACTGGCTCTTTTTCACCCTCTTGTCTCAAGATTTCTGTTATAGATTTGCCCAAGATCCTTTTTATGGATGGCACCCCTTCATCATCTCTTAGATTTTGGCCTATCAGTGCTTTTGCGAGGCCCTCTTTCCTCATTGATAATATTTTTTCAGTTAATTCCTGAGGTGTTATTGGGATACCCTCTACTTTCTGCGCTTGGCCCAACGGGCGCATGGACTGAGATTTTCCTTTTCTATGATTCTTTTTCAATGTACGGGTCATAAGGTAAATCTCTTTTAACCCTTTCGATTTGTTTCCCGTTCGCCATGCGCAAGGTAGATGAAGTCTAACCGCAAAACGGGGATGCTTATAGCCAAAAAGATTTTATAGCTAGTTAAATCTAATATTTTATTCGTTAACTTAAAAGTCTTTTAAGCTGAATGAAACTTCTAAGCGTAATGGATGCCCCTGCCCACAGTTTTTTAGATCAGGTAGTTGAGCACGGTGAGCTCAGTATAGTATCCGCGCCTTCATTAGATGCCATTATGGCTTCGTCCATGTTGATGTATTTCGGGGCTACCAGCGAGCTTCGGGTATCCTTGAAAATTTTAACTGATTTAAAATCGCAGCTTGCTGGCGAAAAAGACGCCTTAACCGTGGCTATAGGCACTGGTTATCCTACTTATGATGTTACTGGAAGTTTATATTTCATCGATTACGCGCCGGCCTTTTGTCCGTCTGATAAATGCACTCAGGTGGTTGGGAGTTTATCGAGGTATACGTTAGGTTTGCTTGGGCTTGGTTCTAGTTTTTTTGTTGATGTAGCAGAAATGGACCCCCTCCTAGTAGCGCCCAATTTCCTCTTACCAGCAGATGTTTTACCCATTGATATATATTCGATGATATTGCCTCCCATTCCTAGGGTAACTGGAAATAAAGAGATTTTATCATCAAAAATTATAATCGACGGCGAATCACTAGAAGGGCTTCTAGGTGCAGCTTCGAGAGCTGGTTTTTCCTATAAGACGAAGGTAGGCGCGCGGAAAGCGGCGTTTTATTCCGCTTCATCGATACAACAAGAAATCTTTAGGGATCCTGCTGAGGCTGTTTCTCAGTCCCTTTATTTGCTAAGCGGAAAAGAATTAAGTTTTGGGGCAGACGAAGAGCTGCTTTCAGCTTTAGCTGAGTTCTTCTCGGAATCTGACGACTGGCTTATAATTCGCTCACAAAGCGGTACAATAATATTGCTTACAAGAACGCTGGATAAGCGCTTTTCGTTAGGACCAGCAATACCAGTTTTTTCAGCATTAGATAACGCGAATTTGCCACTTTTCGTTTTTGAACCGCTGTCTGACGAGTTAACTAAGGTATGGGGTATTGGAACTAATAATTTAAGAGGCGATCTCTTAAATACGGTTAAGGCTTTGAACGGTGTAGCTTATTACTCCGGCCGGCTATTCGTAGCCGAATTCCCAATTGGTGCGGTGGATTTAGCGAACTACTTCGATAAGAAGGACTGAATCAACCCTTACGGACTTTTGCGTTTATAGTGGCGTTCGCGGTACCCCGCTTTGGGTGTTTACGCACCCGTGGCCATGTTTCCCGTTAAGCCATGACTTATCTAACTTGTACGGACATATTTGCGTTTCTTTTAAGGTAGCATCTTCAGGTACCGTTCCTTTCCTTATTTTATTGTTCGCTTACTGGATGAGTTTTGAGGTCGCCAAGAACTAAATTTCTTGTTGACTTGTTTTCACGAATGTTTTTAAGGGGCTTTATGTTTTATGCCGTAGATGGCGCGTGCTTTAGATGTAAAAAATTTGTCTATATGGTATAATCTTGGCGGAGAGCCTGCCATTCACGATATAAATCTTACTGTTGATGAAGGAGAGTTCGTACTTTTAGTGGGTAGAACGGGATCTGGAAAATCTACTCTTTTAAATTCTATAAACGGGGTTATCCCTAACGTAATAAGGGCTAAGGTACAAGGAAGCGTTAAAGTATTCGGTAAAGAAACTAAGATAACTCAATTAAAGGATTTGAGTACATTAGTTGGTACGGTTTACCAGACACCTGAGGATCAGATATTTTCTTTGGTAGTGGAAGACGACGTAGCCTTCGGGCCAGAAAATCTGGCTTTATCGTCCAGTGAGATCAAAGATAGAGTTGATCAATCTATTGAGCTCGTTGGTTTACAAAGCAAGAAGAGATTTCCTACTTTTTTACTTTCAGGGGGGCAAAAACAGAGACTGGTTATAGCGGACGCGTTAGCCATGAGGCCAAAAATGCTCATTTTAGATGAACCAACTAGCATGTTAGACTCCCTTGGAACCGCGGAGGTTTTTTCAACGCTAAAGAAGCTGAGGGATGAGTTCGGCATGACCATAATAATGGCGGAGCACAAGGTAGAAAGGGTCCTGGGTCTGGTTGACCGCCTGGTCCTAATCAATGATAAGAGCATAGCCATAGATAAGCCGATAAGAGAAGCCTTATTAGACGACCTCAACAAGTACGGGATAGAAGAGCCTCAAGTATCTTACGTTTATAAGTTGATCGGGGGAAGAAAGAGCGCCCCCATAACGGTTCAGGAATTTTTAGATTATGAGAAAGAATTTGTTGAGCATTTTAAGGGAAGTAAGCTTGACGTACCTCAGGAAGCGGCTTCAAGGGGAAAGGTCGCTGTAGAGTTCGACGGCGTTTCGTTTATGTATGAAAGGTCTAAGGATTGGGTCTTTAAAAACATTGATTTTAACTTGTATGAAGGCGAGTTTGTATCATTAGTCGGACCGAACGGATCGGGAAAAACTACTGCTTTACGGCTTATCTCTGGTCTGCAGAAACCGAGCAAGGGCCAGATAAGAATTTTGGGCCGCCCAATTGATTCGATAAATAGAAGGGAGTTATCTGGTTTAGTCGGTTACGTATTTCAGGACCCAGATCAAATGCTGTTTAACACGAACGTGTTGAGCGAGGTCGAGTTTACTCCTAGGCTCAGGGGGCTAAATTCTTCAGAAGCCGAAAAGAAAGCGCTGGACGTGCTTTCTTTATTTGGGTTGGCGGGGTACAAATCTGAGAACCCGCATAGGCTAAGCGTCGGCCAGAGGAGATTGCTATCTATAGCCAGCGTGCTTGTAAATGAACCAAAAATATTACTTCTAGACGAACCGACTAGAGGTCTCGATTGGGAAACTGGTGAAGACGTATTAAACTTTGTTAAAAAACTCGTTAAGGAAAGAAATATGGCGGTAATAGCGGTGTCGCATAATATGAAGCAGGCCGCGGATCACAGCGATAGAGTCATAGCATTTTATAATGGCGGAATAGTCGCAAACGGCGATCCTAGGTCCGTTTTTTCGCAAGCTGAGGCGCACCCCGAGTGGTCCTTGGTCCCACCCCAGATTTTCCAATTAACTTATAGCTTGGGCATGGTACCCCCTGCAATTAGGATCAGCGAGATGAAGGCGTTAATAAGTTCTTACGTTGAGTCGACCTCTGAATTGAAGCGAGACATAAAATGCCTGGGGCAAATCCTATTAGGGCTAAAATATTGTTAGTTGGTGGAAATTTGAGGGAGCAGTTAAGCGCTTCAGGCTTAACTGAGTACGTCACGGGTATTCAGGAGGTAAAACAGTATTGAATATAGTATTTTTATGGATTGCAGCAATACTGTTGATAACCATGGGGCCATTGCTCACAATTTATTTGATCTGGAAGGTCATAGGCTTCAGGGGTTATATGTCTCTTTTTCAGTTTATAGAAGGAAAGTCATTTCTTTATCGCCTTGATCCCAGGATAAAAATACTTTTGGCTATTATAATAACTACGGTATCGGCATTTACGATATGGTGGATTTCGGCGATCTTCCTATTAGCCATGCTTTCGCTTTACTTTTTTACTGTGAATCCTTCCTCTAAGTACAGGATCGTATTGCCGCTAACTCTAGCTACATTTTTGGGGACCGCTTGGGAAGAGGCATTATTTACAAACCCATCGTTACTAACAGAATTATTTGGTATTGATACTTTTATTGTACCGTTTCCCGTCCAATTTCAAATAATAGGGGCTTATGGTCTTTCAGCACAGGGTTTCTTCTACGGCCTCCAGATAGCATTTAGGGCAGCAGCCGCGATAGCCGCAGGGTTCCTTTTGGTTTTTACTAGTTCTCCAGCAGACATTTTACGGTCTTTAGAAAAGTCCAAGGTGCCCGTCGAGTTGGGCTTTGCGCTCGTAGTCGCACAAATAGCCATACCAAAACTTCTAGAGAGCGCAATGACTATATTGGATGCTATGAGAGTTAGAGGTTTCGACTTTGGTCCAGCTCATAGTAAGGATCCGCGTGTAATCCTTTCAAAATTCTTTCAGCAGATTAAGGCCGTATTAATGGCTACAGCCTCGATAATAATATGGACTCTGAAAGGGGCTCAGAACATTGCAGTATCCGCAGATTTAAGGGGTTTTAGGGCGAATAAAACGAGGACTTATTATCATGAATTATATTTCCATAGGATCGATTGGATATCATTTGCCCTTTTAATTATAATATTTGCGGTTGGAGTATATCTATCAGGAATAGGATACGGCCCCCTGGCTTATAATCCCTAAAAAATTATTTCTTAGAAGGGTAATCTTTCTTCTTCCACGCTTCCCTTTTTCTAAATCCATCTCTTCTGCCCTTATTTTTAAGGCCTCTGCTCCTCCTCCCAGAGGGAGTTAATCCTCTGAATACCCTACTTCTCTGCGAGGGGTGGGCTATCCAGTTTAGTTCGCTGTCGGCCAATATAGAAGGATTATGTGGATCTACAAGGATAACTTCATACCACTTATGTTTTCCGTCCTCACCAACAAAATAACTCCCTAGCACCTCCAGACCGGGATAGCGCTCTGCTGCTTTTCTTTCAGATAGCGTTTGGCCATTTACGTTGTATTTTATTAGGCTGATACCCATATTTCTGGGTCTTCTTCCCGCCCTCGGCCTAGGTACGAAGAAACCTCCTTTCTTTACAACGGACCTTACTACAATAATACCGGGTTTTGCTTTGTATCCAAGCTCTCTGGCCCTGTCAAGCCTTGTTGGCCTTTCCAATTTGACTACGTTAGCATTATTCCTCCAATCGACCAATTTTTGCTTGTAAAATGGTTTGAGATCTCCTCTCATCTCCCTTTGGAACGTTTCTGCCCTGAGGCTAATTATGCTAGGCATAATCTTTTCATTAAAAAAGTTATAAGCTTATGGTTGTTTGGTCACTTTTCTAGAGGCGACTTCTACCTGTTTCAAGGTAAAAACGATAACGATCTAAGCCCATACTTTTAAGCCGTGGGACAAGATTAATGGTAATGCTCGTCGGAGTAGTTGGTAAAACAAACGTGGGCAAGTCTACATTTTTTAAAGCGGCCACCATGATGCAAGTCGCCATAGACGACGTACCTTTTACTACGATAAAGCCAAATAGAGGTATGGCCTCTGTCCGCACCCCGTGCGTATGTAGGGAATTAGGAGTAAAGGATGAACCGCGTAACTCGAAATGCATTGGCGGGAATAGGTTCATACCATTCGAAATGCTAGATGTTGCTGGCCTAGTAAAAGGGGCCTGGAAAGGCAGGGGCCTCGGAAATCAGTTCCTAGATGATCTAAGACAGGCGGATGCAATGATACACGTAGTGGACGCTGCTGGGAGTACCGATGAAGACGGTAATAGGATCTCTCCGGGTCTCAGAAATCCATTAGAGGATGTAGAAGAGATTCAGGAGGAGATAACCCGTTGGATAGAATCGATAATGAAGAGAGATTGGGAAAAAAGTGTAAGGACGTCCGAAACTACCCGCGGTGATCCTGTAAATGTGCTCTCCGAAAAGCTTGCTGGATTATCAATTAGTCGCGCTGAAGTGCAAGCGGCTTTGGATAAATCTGGATTAGAAGGTTCAAGGCTGTCTTCTTGGAGGGATGAGGAAATCATGGCTTTTGCCGAGCAGATTTACGAGCTGAAACCGAAGGTTATAGCGGCTAATAAAGCCGATTTAAAAGAAGCGGAGAGAAACATAGAAGATATGAAGAAATCTTTGGGAATACCAGTGATTCCAACAATAGCAGAAGCTGAAGTCGCGCTCAGGCTAGCGGCCGAGAAAAATCTTATCGAGTATTTACCTGGGGATGAGTCTTTTAAGGTTAAGGCAGGTGCCGTATTAAATTCTGCTCAAGAGGATGCGCTAAAAAGAATAGACACCATATTGAAGAAATGGGGTAGCACGGGGGTCCAAGCCGCAATAAATGAAGTCGTCCTGAATCAGTACGGGGCAATAGTGGTTTACCCCGTTGAAGACGCAAATAAATTCTCTGACTCTAAAGGAAGGGTATTACCAGACGCTTATTTGGTAAAATCAACGACGACGCCCAAAGAATTGGCATTTAAAATACATAGTGAAATAGGTGAAGGCTATTTGTACGCAGTAGATGCCGTAACCAAGCAGAGATTACCAGAAGATCGGCCCTTAAAAAATAGGTCAGTAGTGAAAATAGTTTCAACTAAATGATTAATTCTTGTTATTATGATTTATATATATTCATAATATAATTCGCGATATCCTTATATTGAAGCTAGAAAATATAAAATGAGAGAAAATGAGAGCCGAATTTGTTGCAAAGTTAGTTGGACTATTCTTCATGTTGGGGGCTTTGCTTTTCGTAATTGGGTACGCAGTCGGCGTCTTTATACTGGGTGCCTCTCCTATAGCGGCGATTACTGGGGCTCTTTTCTTCTCGCTTCTAATAAATTTCATAAGTTATTATTTCAGTAGTAGCATGGTCCTCAGGGCTTCTAGAGCAAAGATTGTTTCCGAAAGCGAAGCTCCTAGGGTACATAGAATTGTAGCTTCTTTGGCCGAAAGGGCTGGTATACCTAAACCTAAAGTTGCGATAGTTGACTCTCCTCAGCCAAATGCCTTCGCAACCGGAAGAAATGAAAATAATGCTGTGATAGCAGTAACGACTGGTTTGCTGGCGACAATGAATGATAACGAACTTGAGGGGGTCCTCGGCCACGAGACTGGGCATATAATACATCACGATATTTTGATTGCAACTTTGGCCGCGTCGATAGCTACGGCTATTTCATACCTGGGCTACATGGTTGAGTTTGCCTTACTTTTCGGCGGACTGGGTGGAGGCAGAAGAGAGGGCGAGGCTTTTGGCCTCCTAGGCGCAACTCTGATGGCCCCAATAGCTGCTATGTTTATACAGCTGGCTATTTCTAGAAGCAGGGAATATTATGCCGATGAAGCGAGCGCTAAGTTAACTGGTAGGCCAGATTACTTAATAAGCGCTTTAACGAAAATTGAGGGCTACATAAGGGCTGGCGCGCCGATGAAGGCTAATCCATCGACTTCTTCCCTTTGGATAGCTAGTCCTTTCCGCGGGGGGATGAATGGGCTATTATCCACGCACCCATCTACGCCTGACAGAATTGCCAGATTGAAGAAAATATCTCGGGAAATGGGCTTTTATATCGAGTGATGGTATGGAGCCTTGAAGGGATTAAATCTTTACAAGGCTTTCTGAAGCGTTTACGGACCTTTGGATCGAAAATATCGGTTCCTTTATTACCGAAATACCCGTATATTCACCCAATACTTCTATTAATATCACGCAGTTGGGGTTCTTCAAGTTTACGGGTATGCTCAATAAAGAGGCTAAGGAATCGATTAAATTCTTCGAATCTAGATTTGAATCCCTTTTAATTATAGTTATTCTGAAACTGTTGCAGCTCTTTAAGTTTGGGAGCAAATCTGCAATAGCTAGGCCTATAGTATTAGTATCGCTGTTACATACCTTGCTAATGGGTACCATTTTGGTTACGTACCTAAAATCCCATGGGTTATTTAATGCATCTTCTCTAGCTTTTTTTATGACTAAGAATGGGTCTAAACTTGTCTTTCCAGTCAGCAGCCCCGAAAAACGAGTTTTTAAAATCGCGACTTCTTTGTCTCCTAAATTTGATATAAAATAAGTAGCCTCAGATTTTGCTTTTGGTTCTTTTCCCCTCGGGCAAGATATTAAAAGATTAAAATCCATAGTTAATATGAACCCATCCGTAAATAAATATTATTTTTTTAAAGTTAATGCGTATTTTTTGATGGCCAAGGAATTAGTGACGGGAATCAAATTCCTTCTTGGATGAAATAGATTGCCTCCATCTATTTATACGGGAATCGTCGCGGTCAGGCCCTCCACCTCAAAGCTTGACTCCGCGGTTCACGAATCCTAGGAGAAGAACAGTACTTGCAGGTGGATATATCGTTGGATATGCGTGAAGCATATAAAGGGATGCGTAAAAATCATATGGGCCCGTAGCTCAGCATGGTTAGAGCGCCGGACTCATAATCCGGTGGCCCGGAGTTCAAGTCTCCGCGGGCCCACATTACGGTAAGATGCTGCGGGTGATGAACACGAGCGCGCCGAGGGGAAGGGACGAATTTTCCAAAAGTTGCTTTGTAGCTGCGCGGTAGTGGTCCTCACTTTATGGCCTTATCTCCGGTATTTTGAAGACCAGTATAAGTTTGGTGCCTCAGTCTGCGCCGACAGAAGCAATAAATTCGTGTAAATCATTGCAGATTAAGAAGTTTAAACTTCAATATATTAGCAATTCTCCTTAGTATCATTTACGCTTGCGCCTGCCCTGAGCCGATAAAATAATAAGTAGTAAAATCTTATTAAATCGGGTTAAATTGTCAAGCGATGCAGAAGAAGAGTTGCTTGCTTTGGCCACTACCAAGCCTGGGTCAGAAGAACGGGCACTTAAGGAGCTAGAAGATTTATTTCTTCGTTTTAACGTTAAGGTTAGGATCGTCAAAAGCGGCGTAGGTGGGAATATCTTAATTTATGGGTCCGTACCCAAAGGGTACTTAGCGGCTATCCTGAGTAGGTCAAGGCTGGCTTACTCTAATAGGGTTATGGTTTTTAGCGCCGTTACTAGGACGCAAATCGATGATATAGTTTTAGCATCGGTTAACCTCGTTAAAACGGTTGCTGCCAAAAAGAAAATTAGTACATTCAGGGTAAAAGCTCGGTGTCGTGGTAGTCAAATTTCTGCGCACGAAATCGAGATTCTGGTTGGGCAAAATATCAAAGAGCGGTTAGGACTTGCCGTTAACTTATCATCACCTGCGTTGGTAATCTATATCGAGGTTATAGGCGAGGTAACTGGGATTGCGGTCTCACGATACCCTTATTTTTTTGCGTCTGGAATCGTATTTATGGAAAGGGCTTTCGAGGAAAAAATTCAAGATTTAATTCAGTGGTTTGCTCCGTTCAGATTTGCTGTGGTAGCTTTTTCGGGTGGAGTTGACAGTAGCGTAGTCGCGTTTGCCGCTCGCTCAGCAAAAATGGACAAGGCCTTAGCGGTTACTTTCGACTCCCCACTACTTCCACCTGGAGAATTAGATAACGCGGTTTCTTTAGCCAAGATCATAGGAATTAAACATGAAGTGATTAAAACCGAATTACCTCCGTCAGTTTTAGAAAATAGCAGCTTGCGTTGTTATTATTGCAAAAAAGGCGAGATGGGCGAGCTGTTAGCTATCGCGAAAAAAAGGGGTTATGATTTAGTAGTGGATGGCACGAATTACTCTGATTTGGGCGGTGCGTGGAGGCCTGGAGCCAGAGCCTTATCAGAGATTGGCGTAAGAAGCCCGCTGGCCGAACTTAAAATAACCAAACCCGAAGTTAGGGCCATAGCTAGATCGTTAGGGTTACCGAATGCCGAAAAGCCGTCTATGGCTTGCTTAGCTTCGCGTTTTCCGTATGGAACTCAAATAACTCTAGAGGGGTTGAAAAGGGTCGGTATGGCTGAGCTCTTCTTAAAGGAGCTAGGTTTTCGCGTAATTAGGGTTAGAGACTTTGGGAGTATAGCTAGGATTGAAGTCGGCGAAGACGAATTGGGTAAACTAGTTGAAAAACGTACTGCTAAGATTGTTTATGAAAAGTTCAGGCAACTGGGCTATTTATACGTGGATGCCGATATATTAGGCTATAGAAGTGGGTCTATGGACGAGGGCCTAAAGGTTCAATTAAACCAATGAATTATCCTACTTTGCGGTTTTGGATTTCTGTATAGAGAGTTAAGTAACTTAAGACGGGCAGCCTCCTTTAGTTCAAAAGCATCCAAGTCTGTCCTTTGGTCTGTATTGCTTAAAAAGTGCGTAGTGGGTCTGCGAATAAAATGCTCGGTTATTACGCGCTTCAAGGCCTTAATTACTAGCCAGTTTTCTAAGCATCCAGTTTTTATCGTTAGCGTCAAGCCTTGCTTGTTTAGCCAGATCTTCAAGCTCTTTTATTGCTTGATCATAGGTCGCCTTATCCACTGGATAGGGAACCCCGTCCTTTCCTCCTACCGCAAATGAATATTTTATGGGGTCTCTCCAGCTCAGCTTTTCACCGTAGATTAGGCTGGCAAAAAGCGCCAGCGCCCTTATTATCGAAGGCCCTACGCCTTTTTTTAGCAAGAGCTCATCATATGTCGATGGAGGGTTTTCGTAGAGCGCTTTAACGGTCTTCCAGTCCACTTTACTTGGAAAGGTATACTCAATAGATCCTTTAATTGTGGGTAATTTATTATCAGAAAAAGAGTCTAGTGTTGTCCTTTTAGCGGATTCGCAAACTGCCATTATTTTGCTTGGCCGCTCTCTTGCTGCATCTAATGAGGCCTTACGGGCCCGCTCGGCCTCTTTATCAACCATATTCAGTATTCCTTGCCTCTTTATTCCTATGATATATTCGGGGGGCGAATCGACGAAGTTTTGCGTCTGCGCCCAGTGATATCTCCTAGCTGTGCGGTCGACTTCGTTCATGCCCTGTTGCACTATAACCCAATTATCTCTTTCATCTAGAAAAATAGCGTGGTGATACAATTGGTACCCGCTCTGAACGGCGGCAGTGTCGATTTTTGCCGTTATCTTGCTCGCCCTTTGTAGAGCTTTTGCCTCATGGTCGTGAATGATTCCGGCTTCGGACATTACCTCTAACTCTTTAGGGACTAGTGTCATAAATTTTCCTTTTCCGCCGATTACCGTAACGCCGTGCTCGTCCATGGACAATACGTCTCTGAGCACTCCGGTTAAAACGGTGGTAACGCCTGAACTGTGCCAATCGTATCCCATGCTAGTTCCAAAGGCTTGAAACCACAAAGGATCGGAAATTCTCTGTAAGAATGTTGCTGTGCCGTATTCATTAATTATTAGATTAGTTATAGCGGATGCCATCCTTTTCATTCTTTTTATTAGGTATTCCGGGGCTTTTCCTTCGTGAAGTGGAAGTACGGCAATTCCAGAGTTATACACGATATAGTGATGGGTTCCGGTAAAAAGGTCACCGATGACTTGGCCGATAAATATAGAGGCTTCAGCGCAGCCCATACGTCGCATGATCACGATTTGGGCTTCCTAACGTAGCTTAAATTAAGCCAATTTTTACTGAATTTTTTCGAAGATCAGGTCATCATCTTGGCTCTCGCTACCACCCGGAGATACTAGATCTATTAGGTCATAGCTTCTCTCCAAAATTTGAATTAAGGCCGCCTTAAAATTAAGCAATGAAACCAGGTCGCATTTGTTTGAATTAACTGGGAAGTCTATTAATTTTACTAGTTTACCTTTTGTTTCCAGTAGCACGGGGACTTTGGAGAAATCGTGATTTAAAATCGCCTCCAGTGCCTGCTCTTGAAGAGATATTAATTCATAAGAAAACTGGTTAACAGTAGCCTGAATTTCTGCGTCGAATAACGGCTTTTCAACCGCCATAATGGATATCTTTACTGCATAATCGGCAAGATTCTCAAGAATTTCTGAGGCCTCCCTTATGTCTAGCGCCCTAATAGGGTTCAAGCCGAGCTTTTCGCCTGCGTACGGATTACTAATGGCGGTTCTCGATAAACGCACCAACAAGAAATATAGGCGGTCAACTTCATCATCCCTTTCCTCGACTTCTTTTGCACCGTCGCGATCTCCTTTTAAATAAGAATTTATTGCCTCTCTCTCCATTCCAGTAGCGATATAAAGCTCCTTCTTTATGTACTTCTCTGTTGAACCCTGCCCGGCCTCCATGAGTGTACCTATTATTATTTTATTCTCTTTTTCATCGATTACTTCAAAACCAGCGAGTTTTTTTATGGCATCTTTGATTTCATCTTTTTGTTTTTTGTTAAATAGACCATCGCCGATGATTTCCAAAGTATCTACACCCATTAAGTAGCTCCAAGTAATGTACCTGTCTATGTACGGCGCGTACTTTATTTTGGCAGAAATCTCCCTTCCCTTGTTGTAGGGCGGCCGAATAGTAAGCGATCCATCTGGTTGCTCCATTACTAGGAGAGTATCTTCTTTGCTGATCGCGTAAGAAGCTGCCCACTCTTTAGGTAACGAGATCAGAAAAGTTCCTTTCCTAGTTTTTTGCACCTTCCTATAAGACATACAATATATTGCCTAGCGGATAAAAACGTGGCGTCCTTTTCTGGAGGCTAAATGCTAAGAGTCGCGTTCACGGCTTACCAGCTAAGCATGGCAGCCTGCTTTGTTCCTTTTAGTAGTTTTATTCGTATTTTCCTAATAACGGGACGAAAATACATGACGTCATGCTGTTAACTAGAAGTTTTGAGTTAACCTTTCTGACTAGAAGTAATTCCTGGACGCCTTCGCCTACGGGAATTATAATTTTTCCGCCCTCTTTTAGATGATCCAAAAGAGCCTCAGGAATTTCGCGGGCTGCCGCTGAGACCACAATAGTATCGGGCATTAACTTAGAGTTAGGGCCCCTCGATCCATCGCCTACGACTACGTTTACCCTATCAGAGAGCGCTAATTCTTGAAAATTTTTATTCGCGCGTAAAGCTAATTCAAAAAATATTTCTGTGGTAATTATAAATCCATCTGGTTGCGACAAGGCGCATACCGATGATAGATACCCAGTACCCGTTCCTACTTCAAATAGAAAGGAAAACGGGAGTGACGCTTCGCACATTAATGCGATAATAGAAGGAGCAGATGTTGTTTGGCCGTTAGCCGTAGGGAGAGGGACGTCTTCGTAAGCGCTGTCCCAGTATGGCTTTTGTACGAATATGTGCCTTGGAACCGTTCTTAGCGCCCGCTCTAAGTTTTTTGACCGTACATATCCTTGATTTATTAAACGGTCAACCATTAGATTCCTTTCTTTTTCATACATAATTAGTAGTGCGCTTCCATAGATAAGCAGGGCGTCCCTCGTCGCGAGGGTAAAGGTCGCCAATTCATAGGACGCTAGGACCTGAGGGAATAAATCGTAGCCTTAGTAGTATACGCGGGGTTTGCCTTGACTTGCTGCATAACTCCAAAATAGCTTTAATTTACTAATTTTTATGGTACACGCGGCTTTCGTGAAATATTTTGAGTTATTTAGGTTTCCTGGTGTAAACTTCGCGGCGATCAGAAATTTTTCCTTGCTCGTCAGGAGATATTCAACGACCCGTCCGCAATAAGCTCGTGGATCTTCGTAATCGAAGTGGGGACGGATACGCTAAAAATTCTACGCGGAGTCGCTTTGACTGCGCGGAATGTCCGCACGGGTAGGTCTCGACCGTTGAAATAAGAGGAGCAGCTTCGGCTGAAGAGTAGCTCAACGAGAGAAGAAGTACCCATAAGAATCCGTCGATAGAAGGCGATCGAAAGATTACGTTGGCGGATTGCTAATAGCTTAATAGGCTGTGGATATCTAGCTCATAATGATGGTAGCCTTCATGGGATCGGAGGATATGGCTCTAGCTTTTCGCGTAACAGGGGCAGAGGCCTTCATGCCGTCGAATCGCGAAGATGCCATTAGTACTCTCCATGACGCGGTTTGGTCATCTAAGTACTCTTTTATTATTATCGGCGATCCTTGGTCAACACAAATTAACGAGGAAATAAGGGAATTAATGCAAGAGTCCCCTATACCAATAGTCGTCCTCGAAAAGAATTCTGTAGATACTTCTGTATTTTTGTCCTCTTTATCGCAAATAGTGGGGAGGAGAATTGTCTGAAAGCGTTGGAAGTTTTGACGCCCTTTATAAAAAGATAATTCAAGACGCCGTATCGCAATACGAGAAAACTATAGACGACTCTGTGTTAGATGCTAAAAACTTATTAAATAAAGTATATAACGAGTTGACCGAAAAGTTTCGCGATAAGACGAAGGAAGTTGATGCGTTAGCTGCGTCAACTGGGACGATTATATTGTCGCGTGCCTTGCTACAGGCAAGGGAACAGGTACTGAAGGCTAGGCAGGAAATCCGCGATGAACTTAAGCTAGAGTTAAATCAATCCCTTATTGAATTGGCGTCATCTAAAGAATATGATGGACTGCTTTCTGAATTACTTAAGGAGGGGGCACTCATGCTCGGCTTGAGCGAAGTAAAGGTTTATGCTAGAGAAAAAGATATCGAGATTCTAAGAAAGGCCGCTGAAAGTCAAGGTCTAAAGGTCAATTTTTATAAAATTGATTGCTACGGAGGCTTAATAATTGCCAATATGGATGACTCAATCAAAATTGATAGTACGCTTGAGGCATTATCTCAGCGCTCGCTTGAGATAAATAAAGATAAAATAGAAAGACTACTTTTTGGTGAGTGATATGCGCATATATAGAGTTAGTGGGTCTGTTGTCGAAGCTGAAGATGCTCGCGGCGTCGAAATGCATGAAATAGTGCTAGTCGGGAGCGAACAACTCGTAGGGGAAGTGATAAGGATTAATGAAGATCACGCT
>ERZ1669250.216-NODE-216-length-30190-cov-5.243073_pt1 | contig 30190 bp, 28 predicted proteins | sample MGYA00579295_ERZ1669250 | MGnify/ENA primary metagenome ERZ1669250 (study PRJEB41166, sample SAMN08046056) | hot springs metagenome | biome: hot spring; feature: acid hot spring; material: thermophilic sediment; isolation source: thermophilic sediment from acid...
TATCCAGGCTCAGATTTCATCAACGAATTCAAATGTTAGTGCACTTAAAACATCACTATCATCAATTTCGAGCGAATTATCAAGCCTTAACCAGGAAGTTAATTTGCTCAACACGACCTATGGGATTAAGCTTACGAACCTGACAAATGAAATCAACCAGCTGAGCTCAAAGCTTAATGCAACGAGTGTTCAGGTTTCGCAGGTGAGTAGCTCATCATCCTCTGGAATATCCACGAGCACTATAATAGGCGTTGTTGCAATGTTATTAGCGCTCATTGGAATAATCATTGGGGCATTGGCATACTACAGAAAACCAAAAATACCAGTGAACGCAGAGGAGAAAAAAGAATCTTAATAAATCTCTTTAATTTTTTCTTTTTTTAATTTATTCATTTCTTAATCAAACCATGAAAATTTAATCATAAGAATTGTTCAGAAAATTATTTTTAATTCCTCGTATTATAATGTATGATGATAGAAGAGCTCATTGGGGTATTAGGTTTAATTTTATCGCTCGTTCCACTGCTTGTTCTACCATTAAAGGTTAAAGCTGGAACGCTCAGGTATTTTCTTTTGTACATTTTTTTAGTTTTGTATTATATATCATACTTACTTTATTATTTTACGTTTAATGATGTATATATCCTTCTTCTTTATATTTTTGAAATGGCATTCTTTTTGAACATGTACAGGTCCTACCTTGCAAAGGAGCTTTTCTTTGCATTTCCTTTCATTTATTACATAAATGATCTTGCATTGATATTTTCATTTTACTTTGCCACATTCAACCTTGCTGAATTATTAAAGAACAGGATGCATAACATGAACGTTTCCATGATGGCAATAATTTCACTCATTTTCTTTGAAATTGGCATCCTTACCCAGCTATTGCGCATTTTTTCCAGCCAGGATTATTTCTCAATAATTGCAAATGCAATATTTCTGATTGGAACTCTGTTTTTCATAGTTCCGGCCCTCAGGGTAGTGAGGAAGGCATGAGGAAAAACAGGTCTGAAAGCAGGATAATATTCGAGCTCCTTGCAATCATAGAAAGGGAGGAGTGCACGTCATCAATGATCATAAGGAGGGCAAATATACCATATTCGAAGTTTAAGGAGATTGAGGAAAACCTGCTCGAGAGAGAATTAATATTAAAAGAAACAAATGGTGACAAGACATTTTATAAAATTACAGACCATGGCAGGGATCTTTTAAAGGGGTGGAGAAAGTTTAAAGAACTCATGGAAATGTACGGTTTCGAACCATGAGGCTGAACTATGGAAAAGAGAATCTTTCATGCAACATCCATAATCTTATCCAGGACCATATACGCTATTAACTGGTACAATGTATCGCCCCTTTTCATTCTCATCGGCTCATCCCTTGCCATTTCCCTATCCCAGCTGGGACTTGTACCAGCGTTCTTCCTCCTTGGAGCAGGCATATTCCAGATACCTGCCGGAATAATATCATCCTACATTGGCCCGAAGAAGACAGCAATGCTAGGAATGTACCTATTATCCATTTTTACAATACTTTCCGGCCTGGCCTGGAATATTTACTCAATCCTTACCTTTAGATTCATTGTTGGTGTTGGTGCAGCATTTTATTTTTCACCGGCAATTGGGATATTGAAGAATTTATTCACTCAAAAGCGTGTAGGCCTTGCCATGGGCTTTTACAATGCTGCATTCAATCTTGGAGCGGGGATAGCGGTACTTTCATGGGGCATGGTTGCACAGCAGTTCGGCTGGAGGGATGCGCTTATCATTTCAGGTGTTCTGGGCCTGGCAATAACCATTGAAAACCATTTAACACTTCCAGAACCTGTACAGGAAAGAAGTGGAAAGATAAAAAATGTGCTTTTGAACAGAAATGTTATATTTCTTGGCATAGGCCTTGCTGGCTTCTGGGGCGCATATTTTGCAACAGCTCAATTCCTATTCACATTCCTTGTAAAGGAAAAGGCAACGAGCATCTTACTTGCAGGCTCAATATCATCATTGATACTTTTTTCAGGCGTTTTAGGTGGGCCATTGGGTGGATACATTCATGACATAATCGGTAAAGGAAAAATGCTTCTTGCCATTCTTGGTATAATTTCATCAGCAGTAATGGGTTCAATATTCATGGCCAATTCAATAACCATATTGTTTTTAGCCATAGTACTTGGCATAGTAGCAGTTGGCATATTTTCAATCCTATATGCCATGCCAGCAAGGTATTCTGAAATACCAGAGGAACTTATTCCACTTTCAATAGGCATGATCAATTCATTACAGATTTCATTTGGTTCACTTGCACCATATCTTTTTGCATTCATATCTGACAAATATTCTTTCACATTTGGCTGGATATTTCTGGCTATTTTTGTCTTAGCATTTCTGCCATTTCTTTTATTCATAAAATGAAAAAATTTCAAAAAATTTTAAATTTTTCAGTACTAAATCTTTTATATTTGAACGAATTGCATGCTGCTTATGCAATATAAATGGACTGTACTTACTAATACTATGCTAGGTGCACTCATGGCTTCTATAAATATGAACATTGTAATGGTGACGCTACCAACAATATTCAGGGGTCTGAATATAAACCCGTTTTCAGCGGGTGAGTTCACATACCTGTTATGGATACTGATGGGTTATTCCATAGTTCTTGCAACAATTCTTGTCACATTTGGCAGGATATCTGACATATTTGGAAGGGTAAGGATGTACACCTGGGGATTCATTATTTTCACGATTGCATCCATATTGCTATCCATAGTTCCCTCTGGTACAGGAAATACTGGCGCTCTGTTACTCATAATATTCAGGATGGTCCAGGCCGTGGGTGGTGGCTTTTTAATGGTGAATTCAACTGCTCTCATTACGGATGCATTTCCCGTAAATGAGCGCGGTAAGGCACTTGGTATCAACCAGATAGCGTTCATTGTTGGATCTTTGTTTGGTCTAATCCTGGGTGGTTTTCTTGCTGGCTATGACTGGCATCTGGTATTCATAGTAAATATACCATTTGCTGTTGCAGGAACGCTCTGGTCCATATTCAAGCTCAAGGAAACTGCAGAGAGGCAGAAAGTGGGAATGGACTACTGGGGGAACATCACCCTGGCATTATCTCTAATTCTCATCTCCCTCGGATTCACGTACACGCTTGAACCTTATGGAACATCACAGATGGGCTGGGAAAACCCCTGGGTAATAGCTGCATTTGTTCTTGGAATAATATTCCTCATAATGTTTGTGATAATAGAAAAAAGGGTAAAGGATCCGCTATTCAATCTTTCACTTTTTAAGATAAGGCCCTTTGCTTACGGCAACTTAAGTTTACTCCTATCAGGCCTTGGAAGGGGTGCTGTAATGTTCCTTGTAATCATATGGCTCCAGGGTATTTATCTTCCTCTTCATGGTTATTCTTACACTGAAACTCCTTTCTGGGCGGGCATTTATATGCTTCCCATGCTGCTAGGCATGGTCATTTTCGGGCCCATAGGTGGTGCTTTAACGGACAAATATGGCGCTAGACCTTTTGCAACAGCAGGAATGGTTATTACAGCAGTAGCTCTTTATTTATTAACATTGTTACCATATAATTTCAACCTTCTTGTGTTTGAAACGATCATGTTCATAATAGGAATTGGTGGTGGTCTATTTGCCTCACCAAACACAACAGCAATAATGAATGCAGTTGCATCCAAAGACAGGGCATCTGCCAATGGCATGAGGATGACAATAAACAACATTGCAGCAACAATAAGCATGGCAATATTCTTTTCAATTGCAATTACGATTTTCTCACAGACCCTTCCAGGCGATATGCTGAAGGGTGCAATCACTGCAGGAGTTCCAGGCCCAATAGCTTCCATGCTTTCCCAGATTCCAGCTTCTGGCCTATTATTCGGTGCATTTCTGGGTGTAAATCCATTATCTGCACTGCCATCACAGTTGCTCGCATCAATTCCTCCAAGTGCGCTCAGGGCTCTTGAATCAACGTCCTTCCTGCCAAACATCATTGGCCCATCGTTTATGACTGGCCTATCATATTCAATTTACATTGCCGTAGCCCTATCGGTCTTAGGCGCAGTATTCTCAGCGCTAATGGGTGAAAGGTATGTTCATGAGGAGCATTATGTTTCTAAAGAAATGCAAGTATTAGTTCCAGACCCGGGTGATGAAAAAAATGGAAAACCATGAATTGCTTGAAAAATTAATTTTACTTAAAAGAAGCATGGGGATTATTTACAGAAATATTTGCATTGGGGGATCTCTGAGCAAAACGGATCTTATAGTTTTAATGCTCATAGGCGAAAATAACGATATTTCCCCGGGAAAGCTTTCAAAAATGACGGGCTTTTCAAAATCAATGATCACAATTTCAATAACCAACCTAGAGAATGCAGGGATGATAAAAAGAAAAAGAGGCAAAGACAGGAGAAAGATAGAGATAGTAATGACAAAAAAAGGTCTAGAAAAATATGAAAAAATTAAGGAAAAGACAGACAAAAACTTTGAGAATTTAATTTCAAAGCTTACAATCGATGAAAAAGAAGATCTATTATCATGCATTGAGAGGATTACAAGCATAATTGAAAAATTAAAATAATCAATTTTATTTTTTATTTTAGAAAAAAATCAGAAAAATTTATAATCAATTATTCTGTACATTCTCCTGGATGAGGCAATATGAGTAAGAAGATTGTAAGCGTAATAGTAATGCTAGTGATTGCACTATTTCTTGTGTCTACATTTGCAGGTGCATTTGCAAGCTTTCCATCAAGCATCCAGAAAAAGTCAAATATTGAAATAAAAAGCCCATCAATTCTGTCTCCATTAAAGAACAGTGAGAAAATGCCATTGGCAAAGAGAATATACAATACATTAAAACAGGATAATGTCTCGATGAAGTATGCATTTCTGCCAAATCTGCAGAAGAGGTTCATTTACACAGATGGGCAGGTAACACCACTATATTCGCAAGCACCAGCACCTATGGGCCTCGGTGATTTTGGACTTAGGATGAACAGCAGTGGCCAGCTGGTGCCATACACGTACAAAACATCAAGCTTTGAGGCAACAGTTCAGGTGAACAACCTCAACGATTTCTACTTGCTTGATGGTGCACCTTACAGTGTCACATTTCAGCTCAACACCGTTCTGAACCATGTTACATTATTTGGAAATTCCAGCTATGTGTTCTGGAACCAGAACGTTGTATTCTATTCAGCGAGAACTCAGGAGCTCACTTTTCTGGATAATATATGGAACTTTTCAAGCTCAGCTTTCTATATGAGCCCTAATTCCATATATTCTGGTTATGGAACACTTGTACCAGGTGTTTATTATTATACAATTGGCCCAACAATCAAGGTAACTTATCCATTTACCGTGGACCTTTATTTAAATTCAACAGTGATAAGCGGTGATACGGCGGTATTCTTCAATTATACAGTCACATTGGCCAATGGCACATCAATATCCGGCTCGTACGACAGAGTTCTTTTCAATTCCACATACGGCATGCCAACGGGCTATGTGGCTCCTCAGCCATACTATCTCGTGAGCGGTAGTGAAATAACGCCAAACGGTTACCTTCTAAATGATGCAGAAATAATGATTGGTGGTCCAGGTGGCGGAAGCACTGCAATGATATACGATATAAATGCAATGATGAACCTTTACTATTTCAACAGCACAACAAAATCCTACCATAATGTTCCTGCTGCATTTGACTTCGGAACTGATACGGGTGAAACATCCGAAGGCGTTGCAGTATCCTGGACAGGTGAGACAGCAATGCTAAATGCAGGGCCATCGTTCCTCTATGGTATGTGGAATGTATCATTAACAAATAAAATGCAGGCCTTTGTTGGAAACGTTAACCCGCCCAATTCATTCATGTTTGTTGCTCAAGGATCCAAATTTAACGAAACATTATCTGCATGGGTACCTTTATCCATTAAAGGTCAATATTCATTTGCACTACCATATGGGAATTACAGCGCATATATAATTATGAGCAATTACAATCCGGTAATTATAAACAACATGGGAAGCACGCTTAACATTAGAATGTTTAAAAACATGAGTCTTGGCATATACACACCTTTATATGCTTTTGATAATAATCAATTGCAATACATCTCCTCTTCAGGAAACGGGAGTGCTAATAACCCATATATGGTATTCAATAACGAATATACGCCTATAAACCCAATCTTTGCACAGTTCAATGATTATGCATTTCCTGCATTCTCAGGTATTCTAATTGCAAACACCAACGTTCATGTTAATCTAGAAGGTATGCCTTCGTTTGAAATCATATATCCTCAGAGTCTCAACTCCTTTTTGAACTATTATGTACTTCCTGGAACCAACTATCTAAATTTTGAATTTTATAATACATCATATCTATCATTCTTGAATTCCCAGTCTATTTCAGGATGGTTTTCATCACAGATACAATGGGATCCTCTGATCGGAAATATGATATTCTGGAATTCTACACATGATTTAGTTTCAAACGATGTATTCTATAGTGAAGGCATATCCATTGTTTTTTACAATAATAATGCTACGGCTTCCAAAAATTTGATCTGGGGTAACTATTTCTATCAGAGTCCAATAACCCAGACCACTTATGCATCATTCCTGGCAGATGCACTTACACCACTCGGGCTTGTACTCTATTCCGGAAATAACACAATTTACAACAATTACTTCGATGTACAATATCCTGCATATAACCCAGGGTACAATGTTTACTGGGGCGTGAATACAATTTATATAAATCATTGGAATATTTCAAAAGAACCTTTGAATTATACATACCATTTCAATGGATTTCCACTCAGTGGAAATGTTCTTAACACTGGTTATCAGGGCGGGAACTTCTGGTACGATTTCAATGGTCAGGTCCCATTCAACGATTTAGGCTTAATACAGTATGGTGGAGATTACCTAACATTGAATTTTACCCAGATCCCTCTTGTATTCGATGAATCAGGTCTTACAAACGGAACATACTGGTCAGTTGAGCTTCTCAATCCTGTTAATATGCTAGTTGAAAATTTCACAACTAATTCGAGCAATAATGTATTTTATGTACTTCCAGGTACATACTACGCATATATTTTACCAGTGTCAGGCTATGTACAGAGCACTACAATGACAGCCATAAGGGTATTTGCACCTACTATTTTCCCTATAATCTATTACCACCTATACAATTTAACATTCAGTGAATCAGGTCTCCCATCTGGAATGCCCTGGGCCGTTTCTTTGAATGGTGTTACAATGACAAGCACGACCAGCACAATTACATTTAGTGTTACTTCAGGAAATTACTCCTATCAGGTTTCTGAAATTTCAGGATACAGGTCATCGCCATCATCAGGATACGTCAATGTTATCAATTCGAGCATTTCAAAGAACATAACTTTCACTCAGGTTCTTTATAATGTGGAATTCAGCGAAAAAGGTCTATTATCGGGTACATGGGGAATTACAATAAACGGGGAAACAAAGAATGCAGCAGCAGGTCAGAACATTACATTTTACCTTCCAAACGGCACTTATCAATATAATATATCGAAGGTATACGGCTATGAAAGCAACATTCAGAGTGGCTATGTATATGTGAACAATGGTTCAACATTCGTTGAGATAGTATATACAGAAAAGCTTGTGAATGTGGTATTTACGGAAACGGGCTTGCCAAGCAATACCGCCTGGTCTGTTGAAATAAATTCGCACAATTACACCACAACTGGAACTACTTTGGAAATATCCATGCCCTATGGTACCTATAGCTATAAAGTGATCACGCCAGGTTATTATGCCGTGCCAGGATCAGGAACATTCACATTGAACGGCACCCAGGTATCGATTGGCATATCATTCACCCAGGCGAAATACAATGTGACATTTGTTGAAACAGGATTGCCTTCAGGAACATCATGGAGGATCAATTTTGACGGATCAAATTATGAATTGTCCAGTGCTTCAACATCATTCTCATTGCCCAACGGAACATATACTTTCTTCGTATACACCACACCTGGATACAATGTTACACCAGCATCTGGAGTATTGGTAGTCAATGGTAATATAGTTACAGAAGATCTCACATTTGTGCCATTGAATTACACAGTTACTTTTGTTGAAACAGGACTACCCTCAGGTTCAGTTTGGTCAGTAACACTTAATGGAATAACAAAGACCACATCATCATCCTCAATAACATTTGTAGAGCATTATGGCGCTTATTCTTATACTGTTACCTATCCATCTGGATACACATCATCCATTACCTCAGGAAACATCTCTGCAGGAATGTTATCAGTAAACCCGACAATAACACTTCCCACATATTATACAGGCATGTCTCCTTTAGATATTACACTGATAATCCTAATAGTTATTCTATTCGTAATAGCAATTGTTGAAGCAATATACTTTAAAAGAAAGAAACCCAAGGAAGGTGTAAAGCCCTGGACAGAGCCAAAAGAAGAAAATAAAGAAGAAAAACAATAAATTATTTTTTTTATTTTTTTATAACATAAAAACATATTTTATTGTAAGATATCCTGAAATCATAATCAATACAAGATATATGGGGAAGTTCCACCTTAGTACTTTTGAACCGTCCAGTGGTGGAATTGGCCAAAGGTTGAAAAATGAGAGCCATATATTTATCATTCCTATGAACTGTGCTATCTGGCTTCCTATTCCTGAAATAATATAGGCTAGTATTATGAAAAATATGCCAAGAACAAGATTGTATACAGGGCCACTTGCTGCTATTTTTCCGTTTGTGTCCCTATCAACATAGCCATATATGTTTGTTGCTCCTGGTGCAGCGAATACTATGCCGAAAAAGCTTGTGATTAGGGCGATTATAAGACCTATATTCCAGCGTCTGAATTCTGCGTAGTAGTCATACCTGAAGGCAGTGAACTTATGCAGCATTTCATGGCCAACAAAACCTGTAAGCACTGCCACCAGCGAAATTAGAAAATAAATAAGGAATGAGAAGGGTGAGACCTTTAAACCAAAGAATGCAAGTGTAAAAGCAAAGCTCAGGATAATCGTAGCGATTATAATATCGTATATCTCTTCTTTTCTGAATCTTACCTTCATTATTTTAATCTCCCAGTAGCTGCTTTGCCGCTCTTATTGGAACAACGCATATCACCGCCATGTCCTCATTTGCATGTATCTTGTGGAACAGGTTTCCGGGAATGAATATGAATTTTCCATCCCTCAATTCCTTTTTCTCATTCCCGAGCGTTACTTCCCCCCTGCCTTTTATTACAAAAATCTCATGTTCGTAATCATGAGCGTGTGCAGGTGTTTCTTTGCCCTTTGCAATCGTTATATACCTCATTGAAAATGTAGGAGCACCGTCCTTATGCGTTATAAGCCATCTTATTTTAGCTCCTCCTTCCATTTCCATTTCTTCTATCTCTTCGAAATTTTTTACAAATCCCTTTATTGATTCGACCATAAAAATGGTAAGTGTAACGTAGTTTTTAATTTTTTTCCATATTTCTGAAAAATACATAGTACAGTATTGGGTCAATCGTTGAGACTAGTCCTGCTGAAAGGAACGCAAGTGCAAACATACCAACAGAGAAAAGGAATCCGCCTATGGAACTTGCTATGCCATAGGGCAATCTTCTAAATATGCCCGTTATGCTTGAGCCCCTTGACCTTTCACCAGGTGAAAATGCATTCATTGAGAAATTTTGCCTTATGGGTAAAGCCATCTGGTAGAACATTGTTCTTAGAACATAAACAATAACTGCAACAGCAAGTGGAAGAAATGGAATGAAAACGAGGAGTATAGAGCCCAGAAACCTGAAAGTAACAATGCTTTTAATAGTGCCAAGATAATTTTCAAAATATGATGCAAAGTTAACGCCAATTCCAGCCATAATATAAGATACTGTAAAAATAATTGAAATCTGGTATGCTTTTAAGCCCATATCCTGGAACCAGAGTGAAATGAGCGGGAGGACCATCCCTAAGCCTAAACTCCCGAACATACCTGCCATTGAAATAAGCATTATATTTTTTCCAGATTTTACAGGCAATATCTTTTTCTCTTTTTTTTCTTGTACATCCTGCATAAAAAATGTTATTAGTGTAGAAATAACTGCGAGAATTAGACCAACGATGAAAAGAATATGATAGAAGCCTGCCACACTGCCTGATATGATTGCTGAAAATATTCCACCTGCCACAGATGAAAATGTGCCAAGGGATGTAATTGTTGAATAGACCCTTGTCCTGTTTTCACTTACCCTTTCAGCAACTAGTGCATTTATCAAAGGTGCTATGGATCCTCCTCCAGCACCACCACCTATACCGCTGAACGAAATTCCAAATATGGAGCTTAAAAACAAAAATAGGGGATTATTGGTAATGAGCAGAATTATGAGCAAATAAATGGAAAGAGAAGACATAACAATTAGCATATTCCTTCTCCCGTAAAGATCTCCGAAAAAGCCTGAAATTATGACAAGAATCGAGCTTGATACTGTTGCTGTAAGTGCATATAAGCCGACCTCAACGTACGAGAATCCCATATATTTGAGGTAAAGGGGTAATATGAAGCTTAAATAACCGAAATAGAAGTTTCTGATCACCCTTGTAGTGATCAGAATTTGAATATCTCTGTTCTTAAAAGCTTCCACAAATACACTTTAAAGATATTTTAATATTAAAACTTTTAATTATAATTTTTTTAACTTTAATACCCTTCTCTTCAGCCAAGGTGGAAAAATGTTAATCATTTTAAATTTTGATTTTATGTCATCAATACCAAAAATCTTTGAACATACTATAATGATATTCTCTTCAAGCATTGTTGGGCCAATCCTGAATGTCAAAAAATATTCTTCTGCATATTTTTTAAAATCTTTTATTTTCATTATGCCATAGGCATTTAGCGCATAATTTACAAGTAGAATGCCATTTTCTTTTAAAGAATTAAATGCAGCGAGGAAAAAGTCTTGGGAAATAAAATTTTCAGGTATTCTTCTGTCCCTGTACGCGTCAAGAATTATTATATCATATTTTTTGTTGTTTTTTAATAAAAATTCAAAACCATCACCTATGATTATGTTCCCATTTTTCAAATCAATAACCTCGGATGCTTTTTCCACAGATTCCTTGCTTATTTCAACAATGTCCATTGAAAAATTTCCATTGAAAATTTTATTTGATTCATAAAGAACTGTACCCCCACCTAGGCCTATCATCAATATTTCAGGATTTTTAAAAATTGCAAGGAAAGGAATAAAAATGTCCCAGTAACCTTTTGTAAAAATTCTCCTTTTATTTATTATGGAATACACTGTTCCATCATATTCCAGCGAGTATTTCCATAAAAATTTTTTCCATTTCCATTGCTTTTCCATTAAAAATGGATTTTAAATATAAAGAAAAAGTTTTTCTTTTTTGATAATTTTATACAGAAAGATTTATTTGGTAATGTGAAATACAAAGATGAAACGATGATTATTGTTGCATTAATCATTTTCATTTTTACATACGCGCTCATATCAATAAGGAGAATGCGTGGTGCTAGATTGACAAGACCAACATCCGCATTGTTGGGTGCCGCATTGATGATCATATTCGGTATTGTATCAATAAATCAGGCACTGGAGTCCATAGACATAAGCATTCTATTTTTACTCATCGGGATGATGATCATTGTTTCCGTTTTTGAAATTTCAGGATTTTTCAACTGGGCTGTAACAAAACTTGTCTCATTCTCAAAAACATCCGGAACCTTATTAATAATAATTTCTGTAAGCACAGCATTCCTTTCCGCACTTTTTTTGAATGATGCAATTGTTCTTTTTTTTACACCCATTATTCTGAAGATTTCAAAGGAAACGGACATCAATCCAGAGCCCTTTCTGCTGAGTGAAATATTTTCAGCCAACATAGGAAGTGTTGCAACGGAGATTGGGAATCCGCAGAACGCATACATAGCCATAGAAAGCCATATACCATTTTTTTATTATTCATCCCTGCTCCTTCCCATTTCAATAGCATCATTAATAATATCCATATCAATAATTTATTTGTTTTACAAAAAGGAAATGAGAATAAAAATCACACCTATTAAGAAAAAGCAGGAAATAAAGCATCCTAACCTTCTTTATGCGGGCGTAATCACCATGCTTGCCATACTCATTTCATTCTTCTTTGTCCAGGATATTGCATTTGTACCATTCATAGGCGCATCAATACTCCTTTTCATAACACCTCTGATTGCAAATGAAGATCCAAGAAAAATAATAAAGGAGGTCGATTGGGGTATAATTCTATTTTTCATCGGCCTTTTCATCGTTTTAGAGGGTGTGAACGTATCGGGCATACTTTCAGCAATGATGAATTTATTCGCCACATATGGCATGCCCCTTCATAATCCTGTATGGTATGTTACATTTGTAACTGTCCTATCAAATCTCGTAAGCAACGTACCTGCTGTTATGCTTCTTTCTCCTGTCACGCACCAGACAAGTTTCTGGCTTGCACTTGCCATGTCATCAACACTGGCTGGAAATGCAACAATAATAGGAGCAGCGGCAAACATTATTGTTCTTGAAATTTCATCAGCCTATGGAATAGAAATAAACTGGCTACGCTTTTCCAGGGTAGGTTTTCCAGTAACTTTGATCACAATAATTCTAGGAACCCTGATCCTCTTTTTCCTCTAGATCAGGCAAATTCTTGCCAAACTGCTTTTTCATCAGTCTAAGCATCTTTCTGTTCCCCTTCATATTTTTCATTGCCCTGACCATGTTGTTGAATTCCTTTAATAGCTGGCGCACATCCTCAGGTTTCGATCCAGAGCCCTTTGCAATCCTTTCAATCCTTGTACCTTTTATTATTTCAGGATTTTCAAGCTCTTCATAGGTCATTGAATCAAGTATTATTCTGTATTTGTTTAGTTTCTGCTCTGATTGCTCCATGAATGAATTATCAATCTTTTCTGAACCGGGTAACGTGAAAGAAGGTATTGAATTGAAAATCTTTTGCAAGATGCCGGGTCGAGCCATCTGTTCCCAGATATCGTACATGTCTTTCAGATTGAACTTCCCGGACATTAATTTTTCAGCAGTTCCCTCTGCCTTTTTCTCATCAATTTCCATCTCTTTTGCTGTTTCAAGCAATGTCTGAAGATCTCCAAGCCCCAAAATCCTTGAAATGAACCTCTTCGGATCGAATATCTCTAGGTCTTCAAGATGTTCTCCAGTGCCTATGAACGCTATAGGAGCTCCTGTTGCTGCTACGGCACTCAGTGCACCTCCACCCTTTGCAGTTCCATCAAGCTTTGTTAAAATAACCCCGGTAATATCCACAGCATCCTTGAAGGCCTTTGCCTCGCGCCCCGCAAGCTGGCCTATCGTTGCATCAAGAACGAGGAATACCTCATCAGGCTTGATAATATCCTTCAAATCTTTAAGTTCCTGAATAAGGTCCTGCTCCAGGTCATGTCTGCCTGATGTATCAAAAATAACAACCTCATCATTTTTCATTTCCTTAAGGAATTCTTTTACTATTTTTCTTGCATCCTTTTCCCCTTTTATTGAAAAAACTGGGATATTCAGCTGTTTCCCTATTTGCTCAAGCTGTTCTGAAGCCGCTGGCCTATGAACATCACAGGCGACAAGATGAACGGGCAATCCTTTCCTCTGGAAAAATCTGCCTATTTTTCCCGCTGTTGTCGTTTTTCCATGGCCATAAAGACCCACAAGCATAATCTTTTGAGGCCTTAACTTAATTTCCTTTTCCTTACCAAGCAATGAAACGAGTTCCTCATAAATGATTTTGATAACATAATTCCTGGGACTCATTCCCTCGGGGGGCTTTTCATTCAAAGCCCTTTCCTGCACTTTTCTGGATATCTCTAACGCGAGCTGTACATTCACATCGCTCTTTAGCAATGCCCTCTGAATGTCCCTGACTAGATCCTCAACTATGTCCTTGTCTATATAAGATGCTTTTGTAATCTTCCTTATCGTCTCTTTGAGTGACTGGCTCAGGTTATCAAGCATATTCCTTCACATGAAAAGGATTTATTAAATCTTTCCAAGGAACCTTAATGCATTTTTTTCAGAAATGTTTTCAATCGTTTTCCTATCAACATTCTTTGTCCTGAGCAATTTCACTGTCTTTGGGACGGAGAGAGCATCGCTGGGGCTTAGATTTGCCACATCACTGTTTAGCATCCCAATTTCAAATTTATCTATGTTGTTCAGAACATCCATTGGTGTTAATCTTCCTTCTTTGATTGTCAGGCCAGGATAATAATTTTTATCTTTTATAAGAGAAATTATATCCAAATTTGCATGATCAATGGCCACAAGCTCCGGATTGAGGCCTACCCTCTCTATAGCATTGCTTTCCTTTTTAACTATTTCTAACCTGTTTTTAAATGGTGTATGAACAATGATGGGTTTGTCATGCTTTTTAGCAATTTTTATTATTTCAATAAAAACATCCTCCTCTATCCGCCTGTCTGAATTAATACCAACTTCACCAAGTGCCACCACACTCTCATTCGAAAGGTATTCTTCAATTAATGAAAGTCCCTTTTTCCAGTCCTGGGGAATGTTTGCAGGATGTATTCCAACTGCGATGTAAAGATCTATGCCATTTTCTTTTGCATTTCTCCTGTAAACGTTAAGGAGATTTGATATTTCATCCATATATGTCTGGTATGAGCTTGCACCGGATCCAACCGTGCAGGTAACTACTTTATCAATGCCTGCCATAGCCATATTTTCAAGATCCTGATAGCTCGCAAGCTGAATGTGCGTATGTGAATCTATCATGTTTAAATATAAAAAACTCGTAGGTCATAAATTTTACCAATTTTTATTTTTGATAAAAATAAAATAAACAATTAATAGCAAGAACGATTTAAGAAAAATTATGCTCAACGAGAACCAGAGAAAACTTATACTTCTAACGACATCCCTTGCTGCATTCCTGACACCTTTCACATCAAGCGTGATTACATTTGCTGTACCTAGGATAGGTGAAATTTTCAAAGCAAGTTTTTTCCTCGTTGTGTGGGTTCCACTTGCATATCTCATACCCCTTCCATCGTTCATGATACTTTTAGGTAGGATCTCAGACATTTATGGTAGGGTGAGAATGTTCCGTTTAGGTTTCGTTATATATCTCATAGCAACAATACTGATAATATTTTCCCCGAACATTTACATGCTTATAATGTTCGTTTTTATTGCTGGTTTTGGAGGTGCATTAATAGGCATAAATTCCATCGCAATAGTCAGCCATACCTATCCTACGAACAGGCGCGGGAGCGCTTTGGGAATAAATGCCATGTCAGTTTACCTTGGTTTGACATTTTCACCATTCCTTGGAGGTTTGCTCATCCAATTTTTTGACTGGCAATCTGTGTTCTATATTACTATACCAATTACCATTATTGCTCTGGCGATTTCTTTCTATACAATGAAAAACATAGAGATCATTGAGAAAAAGGAGGATCTAGATATACCAGGTGCTGTTTTATTTTCCGGATCACTTCTATCTATAGTGCTTTATCTTAGCTTTTCAGAGATATATGGCTGGTTCTCAATGATTTACCTTTTGTTCCTTGGTATTTTATTGTTTGTTTCTTTCATTTATGTTGAGAGGAAGAGCAGATCGCCATTGATAGATATTTCTCTCTTTACAAGGAACAGGACATTTGCAGCATCAAATTTTACAGCATTTTTAAATTACATAAGCACTTTTTCCATAGTTTTCATATTTTCCATTTATCTGCAGGTCATTTTGAAGTATACCCCTTTCCAGGCCGGACTTATACTTGTTGCAGAGCCTGTGTTTATGGTCATTTTTTCGCCGATAAGCGGCAGGCTTGCTGATAAATATGGTTCAAGGATAATGGCTTCCATTGGCATGGCTGTTATAGGTATTTCCTTTCTCGCTCTTTCTTTTATAACAATCAAAAGTGCTATGGACATAGTAATTCCCTTAAGTTTCATAGGCATAGGATTTGGCTTTTTCACTGCACCTAATACAAATTCTGTTATGGGTTCTGTGCCCAGGGAAAAGTATGGTGTTGCCTCTGGCACGCTTGGTACAATGCGTTTTACGGGCCAGATCTTAAGCATATCCGTGGCTAGCACAATATTATCAGGTGCATTGCCCAGGACAATGCTCGTCTCCATTTTTTCAGGTTTTACGCAGAGTGTTTCCATAATATACGTTAATGAATTTTTATTAGGTTTTAAAATGGCAATGCTCTTCTCAGGAATAATGAGCCTTTTAGGCGCATACACTTCATTGTTAAAAAATAAAGGAACTTAGATGATTAGATTTATTTATTCATTCATTTTATATCATCTATGCGCATTGAGGCCATTAAACTTTCAAAGAATTACGGTTCAAGGGTATTTGCACTAAAGGATGTGGATTTTAAAATTGATCTCAAGGGAATGTTTGCAATAATAGGGAAAAATGGTGCTGGAAAAACAACGCTCATTAGAATACTTTCAACCCAGCTTCTGCCCACATACGGAGAGGCGTACATAGATGGTATTGATGTAATAAAAGATGCACACAAGGTAAGGGAGATTATTGCAGCTGTACCGCAGGAGGCGAGGGCAATTCCATGGCTCACACCCATTCAAACGGTTCTTTCATACCTAATGTGGCGTGGTTTATCTTACAGGGAAGCAAGGGAAAAGGGAATAGAAGCTCTACGGACCCTTGGTCTTGATAATGTTGAAAATGAGAAGAACAGGAAACTTTCAGGTGGCCAGAAAAGAAAGGTGCTTGTTGCAACTGTTCTTGCAAGTGAAGCTCCATTGATTTTTCTTGATGAACCTACCACTGGCCTGGATTATCTCTCAAGGAAAGAGTTATGGTCACTCCTATCCAAAATGAAGAGAGATAGGCTGATCATATTGACTACGCATTACCTTGAAGAAGCAGAAATTTTGGGTGATTTGATCGGAATACTTGACAGGGGTAAATTGCTTGACCTGGGTGATATCAATTCGCTCAGGTCTAAAATGGAATTCCCGTACAGCATGAAAATATACGATCCGAATTTTACCCTTGACTTTAGTGGAATAGTTAAAAGGGTGAACGATGGTGTTCAGGTTTTTACAAACGAAAAGAACGTTTATCAGATAGTATCAATGCTTCTTGAAAAGAAAATTAAATTCAGCGTTCAGGAAGTTTCGCTCAGCAATATTTTTGAATTCCTTGTAGAAGGAGGTGAGCAGAATGAAGAGGTACTGGAACCAGGTAATAGCATCAATACTGGTTAATTCCATATATGCAATGGTCAATTATCCTGTTGTTTTGATAAACACGCTCCTTGCCCCATTATCTATTCTTGCTGTTGTTACATTTGCAAGCCATGGCACACTTTTGCCTGTTGCAGCTCTTGGTGCGTTGATCATGAACATGGTTCAGAGTGGTACCTCCATGCAGGGGGATCTATCACATCTGAAAAATGATATGAAGCTCCAGGACATGGTTGTAAGCTCGCCCACATCGGCTGGAACTTATATACTTGGCATGGCCATATCTGAGCTGGTCTATTCAATACCTACGATCATCCTTTTATTAATTTTAAATTTCATTTTTGTAAAGATAACTGTTATTGGTTGGATAACGATCCTGTTTGATATGCTCTTGATATTCACATTTTCAATTTCCCTGGGCTTTTTCCTATCAACGTTGTCCTCGGACATAGTTCAATCCTGGGCATTTTCAGGCATAATCTCACCTTTGCTTACAACGATTCCACCAGTCTATTACCCCATTACATACATTCCATACCCCTGGAGATACCTTTCATATTTGTCCCCTACAACATATGCTGCAGAAATTGCGCAGAATGCAGCAGGATACGTTCATCTTGGTACATTAGATTTTGCATTGACATGGATCATATTAGTTGCTTTTACAGTTTTTATATTCGTGATCGCACTTAAAAAGTCCAGATGGAGGGAAATCTAGAGAAATAGTTTGGGCACGGTCTTATCCACATCAACGACCAGGACTTTTGCATCATTCCCTTCCCTAAGCCACTCCAGTTCCTTGAGATCCTTGCCAGCCACCATGGAATCAATGCCAAAACTATTTGCAATTTTTTCAATGTTCAATTCAAATGATAGAAATGGTGCATTTTCCATATCAGGGTAATAACTCTTGGCAAAGCTTTTCAAAATGTTGTATGCATTGTTTCTTAAAACAATCGCTTTTAATGGTATCCTGAACTTCTTCACTGTCCATAGCGTTTGTAAAGTGTACATGAATGATCCATCACCAATAATGAGCAGAATTTTGTCATTTACCATCCCTATCCCAGATGCAGCTGGAAGGCCCCAGCCAAGCTGGCCGCTTTTTGCTGTGAAATATTTACCTGGACCGTAACCGAATATGTTTCTCACCGTATAAGATGCAGAAATTGCTTCATCAACAACGGTATAATCTGAAAATTGTTTCTTTGCCTGACTGATTACATAATTAAAACCCATTGATGAGCGCTCGTTAGCAATTTTTGTCGCAAATGTAAGGTCCTTTGGCCTTGAATAATCACATTTCTTTTCTATGATTTTAACAATTTCCCTGAGGAATAATTTCGGATTCATCTGGTAGAATTCACCCAGCTTGGGAGCGATGTTCAAACCAACAAAAATTAGATCCTTTCCAGGCAGAACAGGTGATGGTAAATATGGATAAAGTGTAAAATCACCACCTATGAAAAGAATGAGGTCATTGTTTATGAGCATTAGATTTATCAGTGTTGATCCTGGTAGAAGATCGCCAGCAAACCTTTTATTAGATGTATTGAAAACAGCCCTGCTGGACAATGGTTCACCATAGACGGGGCATCCAAGCTTATCTGTAAATTCTTCAGCCTCTTTAAATGCATTGAACATATCAATTTCATAGCCAAATACTATGGCTGGGTTCTTCGCTGACATCAATTTATCCGCTATGAGTTTCACAGATTCATTATTAATTAAATCGTTTGAAAATGCATAATCATTAATTTTCTGGTAATTGCCCTCACCATCCATTATGTTCATGGGCATGGAAATGAAAACAGGCCCCATAGGGGGTGTCTGAGCAATGATCTTTGCCCTCTTTAAGGCAATTGAAATGTCATCTGTTGTCCTGAGCTCATACTTATATTTAACAGCATCTGCGATCACACTTTCAAGATTGTAATAAAGCAAAGGCTCAAGTACCATATGGCGCATGTCCTGTTGCCCTGCTGTAATTACAATAGGCGTATGGTTCATTTTTGCTGTGTAAATGAATGCCATTGAATTTGCAAGACCAGGAAGTGTGTGAAGATTCACAGTCTTAGGCTTGCCGGTGTACTGTGCAAGACCATCGGCCATTCCAACCGAAATGGAATCATGAAGAGTAAGAACATAATTTTTAATGTTCCTTAAACTGGGAAGTTCTGTCGTTCCAGGATTACCAAATATGGGATATAGGTCAAGATCATCAAGAACATTGGCAAAAATCTGAGCTCCTTTCAATTCAGATCACCCTGTAAAGTGGCTCTAAGCCCTGGACATACCTCAGAACGTTCGATATTGTCTCTGTCAGGAATCTCTGCTGGCTCTCTATTGTAACTCCAGCAATGTGAGGTGAAAATATGGCATCGTCCATCTTGAATATTTCGGAATTAAAGTCAGGAGGCTCCTTTTCATACACATCTATGCCTACTTTTATATTCTTTTTTTTCATTGCGTTAACAAGTGCATTTTCATCAACTATTTCACCCCTAGCCGTGTTTATGAATATCGCTCCATCCTTCATCATTGAAAATTCCTTTTCACCGAACATCTTCCTTGTCTTTTCTGTTAATGGTAAATGTATAGATATTATATCCGAGTTCTTCAGAAGATCATTAAAATCCATGTAAGTTAGACCATATTTTTCCTCCTCATCTGGAGGAAGCCTCCTTATGTCATAATAAACAATACCAACATTAAATGGCATTAACCTCTTTGCAAGCTGTATGCCTATCATTCCCATACCTACAATGCCAAAGATCTTTCCCTCAAGATCCCTGGAACCAGTAAGCATGGGCCATCTGTGATGCACCTTCAGTTCTTCGTTCAAATTTATCATATCCTTAAGAAATACAAGGGTCATGGCAATTACATGTTCTGCAACACTTTGTTTGTTAGCTGTAGGGATATTTGAAAGCATAATACCCTTCATTTTCAAGTAATCTACATCAACACTATCATAACCTGTGCTCGCTACCTGAACAAATTTCAAATTAGGCATTCTGTCTATTAAATTTTTGTCCACGATTGTGAATGTTGTTACAATAAGAACATCTGCATCAGATTTGGGGAATTCTGTAGTGTTTGTTATCTCTATTTCAGGCATGATCTGCGCAACTGTTCTCTTTACTTCCTCCTGCGGTATAAAATCTGGCAAAATAGCAAGAACTTTCATGATGAAACTAAGCAAATGGTATTATTTAAGAATTTTCATTTTTTTTATAAAATTGATAAAAAAATTTTCATTTACTTTTAAAATTTTGAAAAAAAGTGCGGGTGCCGGGATTTGAACCCGAGGCTGAGCCGTGGCAGGGCTCTATGTTACCAAACTACACCACACCCGCTTAGAACTTGAAATGAACAGGGGTTTAAAAAATTTTACATTGAAAAGGATTAAATTCTAAATCATATTATTATGTATAAAATGGAACTTGGTGATAAAATAGCAAACACAGTGAGCAAGGTTTACGAGAAAAGGTTAATGGATATTGTTAGTTCAGGGAAAATACCGAACCATGTTGCAATAATCATGGATGGGAACAGGAGGTATGCCCAGGATCTCGGTCTTGATCCTGTTCAGGGTCATGTTTTAGGCAGGGAAAAGTTATATGAATTTCTGAACTGGTGTATAGAACTGAAGATTAAAATTGTTACAGTTTATGCATTCTCAACAGAAAATTTCAGCAGATCTTCCAGGGAAGTGCAGGCACTGATGGACCTTTTTGAAAAATCCATTGAAAAGGAGCTCGCGGAAGGAAGAATACATAAAAACAGGGTAAGGGTAAGAATAATTGGAAGGAGGGATTTGCTATCTGAAAGCCTTAGAAGAAAGGTGGAAGAGATAGAGAATGTCACCAAGGATTATGACAATTATTTTTTGAACCTGGCAATAGCATACGGTGGGAGGGAAGAAATTTTAAAAGCCATAAGAGAGATTGCACAGGAAGCAAAGAATGGCAAATTGGATCCCGATTTCATAGATGAGTCCATTGTAAGAAAGCATCTTTACACATCGGATTTGCCAGACCCGGATCTGATACTTAGAACATCAGGAGAGGAAAGAATATCAAACTTCCTGCTGTGGCAGATAGCATATTCAGAACTTTATTTTGCAGACGTTTACTGGCCATCATTAACAAAGATAGATTTTTTAAGGGCAATACTATCTTATCAGAGAAGATCCAGGCGCTTTGGAACATAATTTAAATAACTCCATTGCTATATTCAAATGATGAACAAGACCAGATATTTTGGCGTTTACGAGCATAAGGGAAATATATATACTAAAAGTATTGTATCGGGTTCTGAGTTCGGTGAAAAAATATTAAAGGAGAATAATGTTGAATACAGGCAATGGGATCCTTATAGGAGCAAGCTTTCTGCAGCTATTAAAAAAAATTTAAAGAATTATCCATTCAGGATTGATTCAAAAGTGCTTTACCTTGGAGCGTCTTTCGGGAATACTGTCTCATTCATTTCTGACATATGCTCAAATGGTAAAATATTTTCAGTTGAATTTGCGATAAAACCATTTGCATCTTTGCTTCACCTTTCAGAAAGGAGGAAAAACATATTTCCTATAATGGAAGATGCATCAAATCCGGACAATTATGCATTATTCGTAGAAGATCCAGAAATAATATATCAGGACATTGCCCAGAGAGATCAAACAACAATATTTTTAAACAACTTAGACAGGTTCAAAAGTGCAAAGTACGGTTTTCTTTTTCTCAAGACAAGGGCCATAGATGCCGTTTCTGACCCTGAAAAGGTTATGAGAAATGAAATAAAAAATATTAATAATGTTCAGGAGATATTGTCAATTAGTCCATTTGAAAAGGACCATTATCTGATCGTGGTGAAAAGATGAAAAACAGGAGAATAATAATCACTGGTGGTGCGGGATTCATTGGATCGCACATGGTTGAACATTTGTATAAGGACAATGATGTTGTTGTTTTTGATAACTTATCATCGGGCAGGTTAGAATTTATTTCTAATTACGGTGTAAAATTCATCCGCGGTGATGTTACAAAAATTGGTGAACTGAAGAAAAATTTTAAGGATATTGATATTGTGATACATTTTGCAGCAAACCCGGATGTAAGGAAGGGTGAGAAGGATTCATACGTTGATTTTGAACAGAATGTACTAGGAACATACAATGTACTAGAGGCAATGAGGCTTAATGATGTACCAGAAATAATTTTCTCATCATCTTCAACTGTTTATGGAGATGCTCCTATTCCAACAAGGGAGGATTTTGGACCGCTTGAACCGATATCATTTTATGGAGCATCAAAGCTCGCTGCAGAAGCATACATTTCAGCATTCTCCCATATGCATGGTATAAAAGGTATTTCATTCAGGTTTGCAAACGTTATTGGCCCAAGGGGTACACATGGTGTGATTTATGATTTCATTAATAAGCTGAAAAAAAATAGCAAAGAACTCGAAATACTTGGTGACGGGACACAATCAAAATCATACCTTTACATAGAAGATTGCATAAATGGAATGTTATTTCTGAATGAAAGATCATCAAAAGGGTATGATGAGTTCAATCTTGGTACGGAACAGGTAACTAATGTAATGGAAATTGCAAGAATTGTTTCTGAAACAATGAATTTAAGGAATGTGAAATTCATAACAACAGGTGGCATAAACGGAAGGGGCTGGAAGGGTGATGTTAAGACCATGCTACTTTCAATTGATAAGGCAAAGTCCTATGGATGGATGCCAAATTATACTTCAAACGATGCTGTAAAGAAGACCTCAGCCCATCTAGTGGAGGAACTGGCATGGAAATAAAAAAGATACCTACCGCTGTTGCAGCATTTGACAGCATTATAAAGGGTGGTGTGCCTGAGGGATCTGTTGTTCTCCTTCATGGTGAGCCTGGCGCTGGGAACATGGAATTTTCAATTACTTCAGCTGCAAAACTTTCAATTGCGAGGAAATATCCGGAGAGGAGGAAAACAATGCTTGGAGGGTATCTTGAAGATATTTATATACCATCAAAAACATGTTATGTAAGTTTGACAAAGAGTGAAGCAGAGGTGAAGAGGATTGTAGAGCTTTCACTTGAAAATGACCTGTCCCAGGCATTTTTTGAAAATTTTATAATCAGGGATCTTTCATCTTTATACTTTAAGAAGAGTTCCATACCAAGATCATGGTCGAGCAGTGGTTCACTCTTCGACCAGCCCGAGGGAAAGGACATACTCGAGGAAATTGTAAAATTCCTTAATGACAATGGAAATGACAGTGTTGTAATAATTGATTCCCTGACGGACATTGTTACATCTTCACAGGTAAGCGAATCAACGCTCATAGATGTTATAAAGGGTCTCGTCAAGGCATCAAAAAAATGGAAAAGCATCATTTATCTCCTCCTTACAGAGGGCATAGCTGAAAAAAGAATGGAGCAGATTATTTCCGATATTGTTGACGGTATTCTTGATTTTAAATGGTTCGCATCGGAGAAATATTCGCAGAGGTACAGGTATCTTTATGTTCCGAAGTTTATAGGTGTGCTTCCCCATATCGAGGAGGAAAGGGTAATAAGGTTTAAGACACAGGTGGATTACACAAACGGTTTTATTGTCACGTATACTGAAAAAATAAGGTGATTTAAATGGAAAGAATAAATAGTGGAATAACGGGTCTGGACGATTTAATAAATGGAGGAATACCAAAGGGCCATACAGTTGCGGTGATCGGTCCATTTGGCGCGGGTAAAACAACGTTTGGCATGCAGTTTCTTAATCAGGGTTTGGTAAACAATGAAAAATGCGTATTCATAAGCCTTGAGGAGGAAAGGGATTCAATAGTGTCCTCGGCTGAAAATTTTTCTTGGAAATTTTCAGATTTTGAGAAAAAAGGGAATCTGAAAATAATAAAGCTTGACCCTGAGGATGCAAAATCTACGCTAACAAGAATAGAGGGGGATATATCAGACGAAATACGCGGATTCGGTGCGCAGAGGGTTGTTTTTGATTCAGCAACACTCCTTACAATGATGTTTAATGAAGAACATGAGAAAAGACATGTTCTTTTTTCCTTATCAAGTGCGGTTAAAAATGCAGGTGCTACATCAATCTTCACAGGAGAGGTGAATGCAAACAATCATTTTGTGTCCAGGGATGGGTTTCTTGAATACGTTGTGGATGGTGTAATTTCCCTTGATATTGTACCAATAAAGGAAAGGTATGAATTCAGGCTAGTTCTACAGATACTAAAAATGAGGAGGACGGGGCACTCAAGATCCGTGCACCCTTTCTACATAAATGAAAAAGGAATAGAGGTTCTGTCTTCTTTTGATTTACTCTGAGAATGATTCACCCTTCTCAAAATTCTTCTGAACATAATCTATTATAATACTTCTATCCTTCTTAAGGTGGGACTCGTACCACTTTGTTATCAGATTGAACAGTATGTCATGGATATCATCAAGGCTAGCTGAAGAAACAGGCTTGTCATAAAGCACATATTGCGTGTATACCCTCTTCCAGCCAGAATACTTGTAATACTTTTCACCTTCACAGAATTCAAAAATCATCTTTACTCTTTCACCATCACCAGGGTTGTAATACATGATCTTAAGGGAATCACCAGTCCTTCCCTGTTCCCTGGTTGTATCTGTAAAGGTAATCAAATCCACAGCACCAAAATTGAAATCGTCCTTCAATTTCCATACATTCGGAAAATCCGTAAAAGTTGCCCATTGCGTATATGGTGGTTCCAAATTAAAATGAATATTTATGTCACCAAATTTTAAATAAACTCTCCAGAGGTCCTGGATGAGAGTAGCATTTATGTCCTTTTTCTTTCCGGATTCAACATTGATTGTTTTTAAAATCTCCTCTGTTTTTTTATTCAATTCACTCTCCAATTTTTTAAACCAATCCTCATTTTCCTTGTTTTCATTTGTTTTAGCGGTCATAAATGATCCCTGAATATGTAAAGATAATATATTTATATAAATGTTATGCTTTTTTTCCTAAATTATTCTTAAAAAATCTATAATACAAAATTGCATTATCGTCAAAACATGAGTTTTGATATGTTATTTTCAACGATAAAAATAGGAAACTTAAAGTTAAAAAATAGAATCATCTTTCCTCCCATTTCCACAAATCTCGCGAATACGGATGGTAGCATTAATGAGAGCCTGATCTACCATTACGCGAGGAGGGCAAAAGGTGGCGCTTCCCTGGTAACAATGGAAAACATGTGCATAAGTTGCCCTGACGGAAAGAGTGGCATTACGGAACCGAGGATCGATGATGATATATTCATTCCTGGATTAAGCAGGATATCATATTCTGTTCATTCTTATGGCAGCGCGGCTTTTATGGAATTGACATACCCTAAGGTGGAAAACGTTAATTCTCTATCCGAAAAGGAAATAAATGATATTGCAGAAAAGTTTGCACAGGCAGCATTAAGAGCTAAAATTGCACATTTTGACGGCGTAGAGATAGAGGCTGCTCATGGGTTGCTTGTAAACCAGATGCTATCCCCTTACACTAACAGAAGAACAGATATTTTTGGTGGCAATCTGCAGAACAGGTTGAGGTTCGCAGGTCTTATAATGGATAAAATTAAATCCTTGTGCGGCAGCAATTTTAACGTAATGGCAAGATTGCCGGTTATGGATTTTGTAGATAATGGTATTACAATTGATGATGGTGTTCAGATAGCGAAACTGTTTGAGAAAATGGGTTACGCGGCAATTCATGGTGATGTTGGCCTAGGTAACAAGGAGAAAAGGCTTGAGCCGATGCAGTATCCTGAGGGCTGGAGGGTATACCTTGCCGAGGTTTTAAAGAACGGTGGCATAAGGCTACCCGTAATAGCTGTTGGGATGATCAGAAATCCGGGTTTTGCTGAGGAAATTCTTGAATCCGGTAAGGCGGATATCGTAGCCCTGGGAAGAACCCTTATTACAGACCCGGACTGGCCAATAAAGGCTGAGTCTGGAAGGGAAAGAGAGATAAAGAGATGTGTAGGATGCAGCGAATGCATAAAGGCAAGGCATGATGAAGGTACTGCAATCAGATGCGGTCTTAATCCTACAGTGGGGAAGCTGGAATCTGATGAAATTTTAGTCATGGCCCAAAAAAAGAAGAAAATCATTGTCATAGGTGCTGGCATTGCCGGAATGGAGGCTGCAATAGTTGCGAGTATGAGAGGCCACGATGTTGAGATATGGGAGAAGGAGAATTTCATAGGAGGAGCGCTGAACATCGCAGTCGTACCGCCAGGAAAAGAAAAGCTGAAATGGTTGATAGAATACTATGATTTCATGATTAAAAAGCTTGGAATCAGGATAAAGTTCAATCAGGAGACAACAAAAGCTGATATTGAATCCTCGAATCCTGATGCAATAATTATTGCAACAGGTGCAAGATGCCTAATACCAGATATAAAGGGCATAAAAAATGATAACGTAATCCATTCAAGAAATATTCTCAATGGAAAAATGAATTTATCTGGTAAGAAAGTGGTGGTGGGTGGGGGAGGCCTTGTTGGCTGTGAAACTGCTCTCTATTTATCATCGCAAGAGAATGATGTGACCATAGTGGAAATGCTTCCTATGCTCTGCCCCGATATGGAGACATTGAGCAGAAATTATCTTTTGAGAGAACTTGAAAATCATAAGGTAAAATATGTGCTGAATTCCACGATTACTGAAATAAGGGAAAAATCAGTGGTTGCGAGCAATGCAGAAATTTCCATGGATTACTTCGTTATATCATTCGGTGGAATACCTGTTGATTCTTTATATGCATATTTTAACAAAAGATATGAAACATACTTAATAGGAGACTCATTCAGGGTAGGAAAGATCGTAGATGCAATATCCCAGGGCTATGCTGCGGGAAAAGCAGTTTAAATATCAGAAAAAAATGTTTTTTTAAAAATGTATATATAATTTATTTCTTTTCACTGTATTGGGTGAATCCAATGAAAAATGTAATCATAATGGGAGCCGCTGGTAGGGATTTCCATAACTTTAATGTTTACTATAGAGACAATCCGGATTACAGGGTAGTTGCATTCACAGCAACACAGATACCGAATATTGAAAATAGAAAGTACCCTAAAGAGCTTGCTGGAAAATTTTATCCAGATGGTATACCAATATATCCTGAAGAGGAATTGCCTGAGTTGATAAAAAAGCTCAAGGCAGATGAGGTAGTATTTTCTTACAGTGATGTGAGCCATGAATATGTAATGCACAAGGCAAGCATTGCAATTGCAAATGGTGCAGATTTTAGGCTTTTAGGTGCAAATTCAACAATGCTGAAGAGCAAGAGACCTGTTATTTCTATATGTGCAGTTAGAACAGGCTCAGGAAAAAGCCAGACAACAAGGAAGGTATCAGAGATATTGAAAAAAATGGGAAAAAGGGTAGTTGTTATCCGGCATCCTATGCCCTATGGAAACTTGGTCAAACAGAAGGTTCAGAGGTTTGAAACATTTAAGGATCTTGATAAACATGAATGCACAATAGAAGAAAGGGAAGAATACGAACCCCATATTAGAAACGGTACTGTTGTATATGCTGGTGTTGACTATGAATCGATTCTTAGAGAAGCTGAAAAGGAGGCTGACATTATTTTATGGGATGGAGGGAACAATGACTTACCGTTTTACAAACCAGATCTGCACATAGTTGTAGCAGATCCGCACAGGGCAGGCCATGAGATGAAATACCATCCTGGCGAGGCAAACTTCAGGATGGCAGACGTAATAATAATCAACAAGGAGGAAACAGCACCTAAGGAGGGCATAGACCTGATAAGGGAGCACATTGCAGAGGTAAATCCGAATGCAATAGTGATTGATGCAGCCTCACCATTCTTTATTGATAATCCAGAACTGATACGCGGTAAAAAGGTGCTTGCAATAGAGGATGGACCAACGCTCACGCATGGTGAAATGAGCTACGGCGCTGCCGTTCTTGCATCCAAGAAATTTGGAGCTGCAGAGCTCGTTGATGCAAAGCCGTATGCAGTTGGTACATTGATTGAAACGTTCAACAAGTATAAACAGATTCATAATTACCTTCCGGCAATGGGTTACGGTGAGCAGCAGGTAAAGGACCTTGAGAAAACAATCAACAGCACGCCAGCAGATGTTGTTGTTTCAGCAACACCAATAGATCTGACAAGGGTGATGAAGATTAAAAAACCTATTGTCAGGGTATGGTATGACCTTGATGAAATAGGCAAACCGGATCTAGAGGATGTTCTAAAGAACTTCATATCCAAACTTTAATTTTTTATAATGCACTTTTTAACATCTGGCGAAGCTGCCATAGCATCTTCGATTGTAACAATTTATTACGGTATAGTTTATGAGAGGAAGATATCCTCCACAAGCATTCTTTTCAATGCTATGAGTTTTTTTGTATTGCTTGCGTCTCTTGACATACCTATCTCTGTTTTTTTAATGCTCCTTGCATATACATCATCAGGTTTCATTGTTGTTAAATTAAAAATGAAAAAAATTTTTACCTTTTTTAGCACAAAAATATTTGGTTCTTTGATGCTTGTTCTCATTTTAGGTTCAAAGGGTTACTTTTTTGGCATTTACAGTGTTGAAAGTGTTTTACTCTCATGGCTGGTGGTATCTGCTCTTGTTTACATAATCTATTTCGTTGTGAAAAGATGAAGAAAAATCCCATTCAGGAAATTGTGAACCGAATAATCTGGAATCATGAAAATGCTAGAATAATATACATAGACAGAAAAAATGGCATTGAATATAAGGAATTACCTGTCCTGGAAATAATGAGGGCAGGTACTGAATTCATTTTTTTAAAAGATGGAACCATGATACCCTATCACAGGATACAATACATTGAGATTTCAGGAAAAATTGTTTTTAAAAAATGATAAGAAGGAATTCTAATATCTTTATGATGAAAATTACAAATATCTTAAATTTTGAAATCATAAAAATATTATAGATGGCTGGAACAATGATACATAAATACTAAATAACATTAACATTATCTTTGTAAATATGAATGAAAAAGAAATGAATATGGAATGGATAATTACAAACGCCAATGGTAGTTATTCATCATCCACCGTTAGTTTTGCAAATATAAGGACATACCATGGTATTCTTGTTAAAAATATTTCAGAAGATTATGTTAGAATGGTATTATTATCGAAGATTTTTGAAGATATCTATCTAGATAATAAAGAAATACACCTTGATACAAATTATTATCCTGACGTAATTTATCCTGAAGGTTACAGGTACATTAAAAAATTTAATGTTTTTCCAATACCAACTTTTGAATATGTATTAAATGGCACAAAAATAAAAAAATCCATCGTGATTGATCCTGATCTTGATAATGTGTTCATCAATTACGATATAAATGGAAAAATACCTGAAAAAATAAAATTTACACCATTGCTTTCATTCAGGTCAAACCATTCAACGATAAAAAAAGGTATGAAATCCTTTAAATTGGATATTTCGGATATAATTAAAATTGAATCAGATGGTATTATATTAAAAATTCTGGCACCTGGAAAATTTTTTGAGAATGAAGACTGGTATTATAATTTTCAATATCCTGTTGATAAGGAGAGGGGTATGAATCATGAAGAGGATCTTTTCACACCCGGTTATTTTTTAATAGAAAAACCGATGAAAAAATTTACACTTGAAATTTCACCAGAGGAAATAACTAAAAAATCCTTTAGCGATGTAAAAGAAAGTTATCTTAAAAGATTGAACAATGTGAATGGAAGATTGAAGAACATGGAATCTGCATCAAATCTAGTTATTGTTCATGATAATATAATTGCAGGATATTACTGGTTT
>ERZ1669250.217-NODE-217-length-30104-cov-7.885986_pt1 | contig 30104 bp, 32 predicted proteins | sample MGYA00579295_ERZ1669250 | MGnify/ENA primary metagenome ERZ1669250 (study PRJEB41166, sample SAMN08046056) | hot springs metagenome | biome: hot spring; feature: acid hot spring; material: thermophilic sediment; isolation source: thermophilic sediment from acid...
GCGCAGGCCGGCGGTATGCTGCATCAGGTCCTTGAAAATGGCCAGGTAGTCGTCCAGGTAGCTGAAATCCCGAAAGGGGAAGCCGGTGGCAATGAGGCTCGGATCCAGATCGCGCTGGGCCGATACCCGGATGCGGCGATCGTTCAGGTGGGCTCCGCCGCCACGACTGGCCGTAAAGAGTTCGTTGCGCAGGGGGTCGTAGATGACGGCGTGCTCCAGGCGATCGAAGTGGCGCACTCCGATGGAGACACAGAGGGTGGGCACGGCGTGAATGAAATTGGTGGTGCCGTCCAAAGGATCGATGATCCACTCGTAGTCGCGATCGCTGACACGAGCGCCTTCTTCGCCGAGGATGCCGTGGTCGGGATAAGCGCGCTGAATGGTCTCGACGATGACGGCTTCGCAGCGTTGGTCGATCTCGGTGACAAAATCGTTGTGCCCTTTGCTGGACACCTGAATCTCGTTGACCCGGTCGATGGCCCGATTGATGATGTCGCCCGCCTTGCGTGCAGCGCGTACGGCCGTAACGAGAATAGGGTGTTGCATGAAGACTCCGCTGGCTGGGGATGGTGAATGCATGACTGAGTATAAGGAAGAAGCGGCGCTCCTGCACGAAAAGACGTCCGTGGCGCCCGATCTGCGCATCGTTCTGGTGGAAACCAGCCACCCCGGCAATATCGGCTCCGCCGCCCGTGCCATGAAGGTCATGGGTCTGGAGCGTCTGATCCTGGTGCGCCCCCAGCGTTTCCCCGACCCCCAGGCGACGGCGCTGGCCTCGGGCGCCGAGGATCTGCTGGAGCGCGCCGAGATTCACGACGATCTGTCCACGGCGGTGGCGGACTGCCAACGGGTCTACGGGACCACCGCTCGCGATCGGCATATTGCCTGGCCGCAGCTCGAGGCGCGTCCGGCGGCGGCGCAGATCGTGGCGCTGGGCGCCCATGCGCCGGTGGCCATCCTTTTTGGTAACGAGCGTGCGGGGCTCAGCAATGACGAGCTGGACCTCTGTCAATGCCTGATCCAGATCCCGACGGCCGAGGTCTATCGCTCTCTCAACCTCGCCCAGGCGGTGCAGATCCTGGCCTATGAGCTGCTGCTGGCGCAGCGGGCGGCGGTCTTCCCATCATCCCCAGGCGTGTCGGAGGCTGCGGCACCTCGTGCCGCCATGGAGGGTTTCTATGGGCATCTGCGTCGGGTGCTGCGTCAGGCGGGTTTCCTGCAGGCGCCGCGAGAGGCGCACATGATGCGGCGCCTGCGCCGGCTCTTCGACCGGGCGCAGCCCGACCTCAACGAGGTTTATATCCTGCGCGGTATCCTCACCGAGGTGGAACGCTGGGCCGGGCAGGTGGACAAGCAGGACGAGCATCGTCTCTAATGCCGGGATGATACGGGGCAAAAAGCGCAGTAGGGGGATGAAGACACATGGGCGGTAGCTGGCGTGAGGAAATGAATGCCATCTTTGCCCGCGACCCGGCGGCGCGCACGCGCCTGGAGATCCTGCTGACCTATCCGGGCGTGCATGCCCTGCTGGTCTATCGTCTGGCACACGCCCTGTGGGTGCGCGGCTGGCGCCTGCCGGCGCGCCTGCTCTCGGCCTTTGGACGCTGGGCCACGGGCATCGAGATTCACCCCGGCGCACGCATTGGCAAAGCCTTCTTCATCGACCACGGCATGGGGGTCGTCATCGGCGAAACGGCCGAAATCGGCGACGACTGTACCCTCTACCACGGCGTCACCCTCGGTGGGACTTCCTGGCAGCCCGGCAAGCGGCATCCCACCCTCGGGCGGGGGGTGATCGTCGGAGCCGGCGCCAAGGTCCTCGGTCCCATCCACGTCGGCGACGGCGCTCGGATCGGCTCCAATGCCGTGGTGGTCAAGGACGTGCCCGCCGGTGCCACCGTCGTCGGTGTGCCCGGTCGAGTTGTCACCAAAGGGGGTGGATCGGCGCAGTTCGACGCCTATGGCCTCAGTGGCCAGATGCCCGATCCGGTGGCACGGGCGGTGGAGTGCATGCTGGAGCACATGCACCGGCAGGATGCCGAGATTGCCCAGCTGCGGGAGGCCCTGCAGCGTCTGCAGCCCAGCGCCGGCAATATTGCCGTGGAGGAGCTGCACTGCGCCTTGGACGAGGATGCAACCGGGGCCGGGACGAGGGATTGAACCTCGGCCCGGAATAGTTGACTAATTCAGTAGGAATTAGTAGGATGCTCCCAGAGTGAGGTGAAGCAATGAAATTGACGACCAAAGGCCGCTACGCGGTCACTGCGATGCTCGATCTGGCCCTGCACCAAGAGAGTGGGGTGGTGACCGTCGCCGATATCTCGCAGAGACAGCAGATCTCGGTGGCCTATCTGGAGCAGCTTTTTGGTCGGCTGCGCCGGCGGGGGCTGGTCGAGAGCGTGCGTGGCCCCGGTGGTGGTTATCGCCTTGCCGATCCTAGGGCAGAAATTCCCTTGACCCAGATCGTCGAGGCGGTCAACGAATCTATCCACACCACCCAGTGTGGCGGCGATCCGGTGCAGTGTTGCAAAGGCGAAGGCCAGCAGTGTCTGACCCACGATCTCTGGGAAGCTCTGGGGCAGCGGATAGCGGATTTTCTGGGTGGCATCACCCTGGCTCAGTTGGTGGAAGAGCAGCGGCGCAAGGAGCAACAAGTGGCCGCTCCGATGCGCCTGACGGCGCGTGTCCGACCCAGTGAGCCCCTACACGGTTGAGGAGAATGTGACGATGAATCAGGTCAAGTCCCTGTCGGATTGGAAGATGCAGTCGCTGGAAAGCATCCAGCAGCAACGTCCCATCTATCTCGACTATCAATCGACCACGCCGGTGGACCCGCTGGTCCTCGAGCAGATGCTGCCCTACCTGACCCAGGAATTCGGCAATCCGGCGAGCCGCTCGCACAGCTACGGCTGGACCGCCGAGGAGGCGGTGGAGCGGGCGCGGCAGCAGGTGGCCGATGCCATCCACGCCGACCCCAAGGAAATCGTCTGGACATCGGGCGCGACGGAGTCGACCAACCTGGCCCTGAAGGGTGCGGCCCATTTCTATTCCGGCAAGGGCAAGCACCTCATTACGCTGCGTACCGAACACAAGGCGACTTTGGACACCTGCCGCCAGTTGGAGCGCGAGGGTTTCGAGGTGACCTATTTGGATGTGCAGGAGAATGGTCTGGTGGATCTCGACGCTTTCGTCGCAGCTCTGCGTCCAGACACCATTCTCGCCTCCGTGCTGTTCGTGAACAACGAGATCGGCGTCATTCAGCCCATGGAGGAGATCGGTCGCATCCTGCGGGAGCGGAAGATCCTCTTCCACGTCGATGCCGTCCAGGCCCTGGGCAAGGTGCCCGTGGACGTGGAGGCTATCCACGCCGATCTCATGAGCCTGTCAGGGCACAAGATCTACGGTCCCAAGGGTATCGGCGCCCTCTACGTGCGGCGCAAACCGCGGGTGCGGGTAGAGGCGCAGATCCACGGTGGCGGTCACGAGCGCGGCATGCGCTCCGGCACCCTGCCGACGCATCAGATCGTCGGCATGGGGGCGGCAGCGGAACTGGCGGTGCAGTCCATGGAAAGCGACTCCCGCCGTATTCGGCAACTGCGCGACCGGCTTTGGCATGGTATCCAGGAGCGGGTGGAGGAGGTCTATGTCAACGGTGACATGGAGCACCGGGTACCACACAATCTCAATGTGAGCTTTGCCTTCGTGGAAGGCGAGTCGCTACTCATGGCCCTGAAGGGGATTGCGGTATCCAGTGGCTCCGCCTGCACCTCGGCGAGTCTCGAGCCCTCCTACGTATTGCGGGCGCTGGGCAAGTCCGATGAGCTGGCCCACAGCTCCATACGCTTCGGCATCGGTCGCTACACCACCGAGGAAGAGATCGATACCACCATCGAACTCATTGCCGCCAAGGTGGGCAAGCTGCGTGAGCTCTCGCCACTATGGGAGATGCATCAGGAAGGTATCGACCTCAACAGTATTCAGTGGGCGGCGCACTGAGCTTTTTGCCCGTCGCAAGATCGGAATCGAGAAAGGAGTGAATTACCATGGCCTACAGTGAAAAAGTCATCGATCATTATGAGAATCCGCGCAATGTCGGGAGTTTCGACAAGGGCGATGAGTCCGTTGGCACCGGCATGGTGGGCGCGCCAGCCTGTGGTGACGTCATGCGTCTGCAGATCCGGGTGAACGAGCAGGGCATCATCGAGGACGCCCGCTTCAAGACCTACGGTTGCGGTTCTGCCATTGCCTCGTCGTCCTTGGTGACCGAGTGGGTGAAGGGCAAGACCCTGGACGAGGCCATGACCATCAAGAACAGTCAGATCGCCGAGGAGCTGGAGCTCCCTCCCGTGAAGATCCACTGCTCGGTGCTGGCGGAGGATGCCATCAAGGCCGCGGTGCAGGACTACCTCCAGAAGCACGGGGGTGCTGCCGAAAATCACAGCGTCGCCGCTGAAGCCGCGAGTCACTGAGGTAAGGCCATGGCCATCGTCATGACGGAACGGGCTGCCGATCAGGTGCGTCGCAGCCTCGCCAAACGCGGCAAGGGACAGGGTATCCGCATCGGGGTCAAGACCAGCGGTTGCTCGGGCCTTTCCTACGTGATGGAGTTCGTGGACGAGCCAAGGCCCGAGGATCGGGTGTTCAGCCACGAGGACGTACGACTCTTCGTGGATCCCAAAAGCCTGATCTATCTGGACGGGACGGAGCTGGATTTCACCCGGGAGGGTCTGAATCAGGGCTTTCGCTTCAACAACCCCAATGTCAAGAACACCTGTGGTTGCGGCGAGAGTTTCACGACCTGATGGCCGTGCTCCACTGTTCTCAGTGCGGGGCCGAGTACGCTCCCTGTAGCGTGCTTTGTCCCGCCTGCGGTGCCCTGCTGCCCTTTGATCCCTCCTGCAGCCTCTTTGCCGTTCTAGGGCTCGGTGAATCCTACGACCTGGATGGGACGGACCTGCGCACGCGCGCCGTGGAGCTGCAGCGGCGGCTCCATCCCGACCGTTTTGCCCAGGCTCCGGCATCCTTGCAGCGTCGCTCGCTGGAATGGAGCACGCGGATCAATGAAGCGGCGGCGGTGCTTGGGGATCCCTTGCGCCGCGCCGACTATCTGTTCGCGCGCCGCTACGGACGCTCAGCCCTTAGCGAAGCCCAGGGTAGCATTCGCGATCCGGAGCTCCTCATGCGGCAGATGGAGCTCCGGGAGCAGCTGGAAGCCATCAGCGAAGCGCGCGACCAGGCGGCTCTGGATGCCTTGCGCAGGCAGATCGCCGAAGATGAGCAGCGTTTGCAGCAGCAGGTGGCTCAAAATCTTGCGGTAGTCGAGGGTGGCAATGAGGCTCTGGCCGGCGCCCTGCAGGAGTGGCAGTATCTGCGCAAGTTGCGGGCCGAGCTGGATCGCAGTGAAGAGTCCTGGGATTTCGCCTAGGACGAGCCGGGCGTAAAGCACGAGGAGAGAACCATGGCGTTGATGCAGATTGCCGAACCGGGCCAGAGTGGCGCTCCCCACGAGCGGCGTCTGGCCATCGGTATCGATCTCGGCACGACCCATTCCCTGGTGGCGACAGTGCGCTCGGCCATACCCGAGACCATTCCCGATGCCGAGGGGCGCGTGCTGCTGCCCTCGGTAGTGCACTACGCTGCCGATGGACGGGTGGCAGTGGGCTACGAGGCCCGCGCCGCCGCCGTCGAGGATCCGCACAATACCATCGCTTCCGTGAAGCGCTTCATGGGGCGAGGAGCCGCCGATGTCGGCCGCCTTGCCGGGCACCTGCCCTTCGAGATCGTGCCTGGGGATGGCATGGTGCGGATCCGTACCGTCGCCGGCGACAAGAGTCCGGTGGAGGTCTCCGCCGAGATCCTCAAGGTTCTCAAGGAGCGGGCCGTGGCCGCCCTGGGTGAGGAGCCTCAGGGTGCGGTCATCACCGTGCCAGCCTATTTCGACGACGCGCAGCGGCAAGCCACCAAGGACGCCGCTGCCTTGGCCGGTCTGCCGGTGCTGCGTCTGCTGGCGGAACCCACGGCGGCAGCGGTGGCCTACGGCCTCGACAAGAACTCCCGCGGTCTCTACGCCGTTTTTGATCTGGGCGGCGGAACCTTCGATTTCTCTCTGTTGCGTCTGCAGCAGGGGGTTTTCGAGGTACTGGCGACCGCGGGGGATGCCGCCCTGGGTGGCGACGATATGGACCACGCCATAGCCGAGCACTTGCTGGCAGAGTTCCCCGACTACGCCGGGGATGCGGGTTTCCGGCGACAGAGCCTGCAGCTTGCGCGCGGCCTGAAGGAGCGTTTGAGCGAGGCGGATACGGCCAGTGCGCAGCTGGTGCTGCCCACCGGCGAGAGCCGCAGCTGGACGCTGCAGCGCCGCGATCTGGAGAATTGGATCCAGCCCATCCTGCAGAAAACCCTGACGCCCTGCCGGCGAGCCTTGCGCGATGCGGGGGTGGAGCGCTCTGCCATCGACGGCGTGGTACTGGTGGGGGGCGCGACCCGCGTGCCCTTGCTGCAGCGCATGGTGGCGGAATTCTTTGGCCGGGAACCCCTCACGGACATCGACCCCGATCGCGTGGTCGCCCTGGGTGCGGCCATACAGGCCGATGCCCTGGTGGGCAATCAGCGCGAAGATCTTCTGCTCATGGACGTTCTGCCCTTGTCTTTGGGACTGGAAACCATGGGCGGGCTGGTGGAGAAGATCATTCCCCGCAATACTCCCATCCCCGTGTCCCGTGCCCAGGAGTTCACCACCTTCAAGGATGGCCAGACGGCCATGTCCATCCACGTGTTGCAGGGCGAGCGGGACCGGGTGGAGGACAATCGCTCGCTGGCGCGTTTCACTCTGCGTGGCATTCCTCCCATGGTCGCGGGACAGGCGCGTATCCGCGTGACTTTCCAGGTGGATGCCGATGGCCTGCTGGCGGTCAGCGCCGAGGAAACCAGTACCGGGGTACGCGCCGAGGTACAAGTGAAACCCTCCTACGGTCTCGACGATGCGGCCATCACCCAGATGCTCCAGGACGCGCTGCAGCATGCCGCCGACGACGTCGAGCATCGCCGCCTGGCCGAGGCCCGGGTGGAAGGTCAGCGGGCGCGTGAGGCCCTGGCAACGGCCATGGCCGCAGACGCAGCCTTGCTGTCGGAGTCGGAACGCCAAGCCATCGAGGCGGCTCGAGTCGATCTGGAGCGAGCTCTGGCGGGAACCGACGCCGACGCCATCACCGCGGCCACGGAGGCCCTGGAGAAGGCGGCCGAAGTGCTGGTGGAACGACGCATGAATCAGGCCGTGCGCAGCGCCATGGCCGGCCACTCCATCGACGAATGGAAGAACTGAATGACCCACATCCGTGTCCTGCCTCACCACGAACTCTGTCCCGAAGGCGCCGAATTCGATGCCGAACCCGGAGAGAGCATCATCGAAGCGGCGCTGCGCAACGGCGTGCACATCGAGCACGCCTGCGAGATGTCCTGTGCCTGTACCACCTGCCACGTGATCCTGCGGGAGGGTTTCGACAGTCTCGAACCCGCCGAGGAAAAGGAAGAGGATCTCCTGGACAAGGCCTGGGGCCTGGAGCCCACTTCCCGATTGAGCTGTCAGGCCAAGGTAGGCGACACCGATCTGGTCATCGAGGTTCCCAAGTACACCATCAATCTGGAAAAGGAGCGACACTGATGCGTTGGACGGACACGCAGGATATCGCCATCGCTCTGGATGAGGCCCACCCCGATGTGGACGTGGCGCGCATCCGCTTCACGGATCTCCATCGCTGGGTGACGGAACTGCCGGAGTTCGAGGACGACCCCCAGCGCTCCAACGAGGGTATCCTGGAGGCCATTCAGATGGCCTGGCTCGCCGAAAGGGATTGAGCCGGGCGTGGCGCGGATCGTCGTCGCCCTGTCGGGTGGGGTGGACTCGGCGGTGGCGGCAGCGCTTTTGGCCGAGGCGGGTCACGATCTGCTGGGTGTTACCCTCCGCCTCTGGCCGCAAAGTCGCTGCTGCGATGAGCGGGATATCGAGGATGCGGCGGACCTGTGCGCACAGCTGGGCATCCCTTACCAGGTGCTGGACTACCGGCAGCGTTTTCGCGAGGCCATCGTCGAGCCCTTCGTTGCCGACTATCTGGCCGGGCGCACGCCCAATCCTTGTGCGCGCTGCAATCAACTCCTGAAATTCGACGCCCTGTGGCAGGAAGCGGCCGCTCTGGGTGCGGACTTCCTGGCGACGGGACATTACGTTCGTCTGCAGCAGCAGGGAGAGGACTGGCAGCTCTGGCGCGCCTTGGACCATCGCAAGGATCAATCCTACTTCCTTTTTGCCCTGCCGGCGCAGCTTCTGCCCCGGCTGCGCTTCCCGCTGGGCGAGTGGCGCAAGGAAGAAGTGCGTGCTTGGGCGCAGCAGCGTGGTCTGAAGATTGCCGGAAAAGGGGACTCCCAGGATCTGTGTTTCATCCCGGGCGGCGATACCGGCGCCTTTGTCAAGGCACACGCCCCGGTAGCCGTTGAGGCTGGGGAGATCGTCGACGACACCGGGGCGGTGCTGGGGCGGCACGAGGGTCTGGTGCACTACACCGTCGGTCAACGTCGGGGTCTGGGTGGCGGAGCTGCAGAGCCGCGCTACGTCGTCGCCTTGGATAGCGCGCACAACCGCCTGCGGGTGGGCCCCGAGGCCGCCCTCTACCGAAACGAGACGGCGTTGCGGGACTGCAACTGGTTGACAAGTCAGAGGGCTGGGCCCGACACTCCCGTTGCGGTCAAGTTGCGCTACGCGGCCGCTCCCGTTGCGGCGACGCTGCAGCCGCTGGAGGGAGCCGCGGCAAAGCTGCGCTTCGCGGCGCCGCAGCGGGCCATTACTCCCGGTCAGGCGGCGGTGTGCTACGATGGCGAGCGCCTGCTGGGGGGCGGCTGGATCGTTGACGGGTGAGGCATGCGTTGGAATTGGGTTCTGAGGGAGGGGCGAGAACCAGTGTCCGATCTCGAGCAAGGCAAAACCGTCTACCGCATCCTGGTGGTGGAGGATGAGGAAGGCATCCAGGAGCTCTTGCGTCTGAGCCTGCAGAAGCAGGGCTTCGAGGTGACCTGTGTGGCGAGTGTGGAGCAGGCCGAGGAACGCCTGCAGGATCCCATGCCGCATCTCGTCGTTCTGGACTGGATGCTCCCCGGCGAGAGCGGCGTGGCCTGGTGCCGCAGTCTGCGTCGCCAGGAGCGGACCCAGAGCCTGCCCATCATCGTCCTCACCGCCCGCGGGGAGGAAGGGGATCGAGTCCATGGCCTCGAGTCGGGCGCCGATGATTATCTGTCCAAGCCCTTTTCCCCGCGGGAGCTGGGCGCCCGGGTTCAGGCACTGCTGCGCCGCAGCTACGGCGGACTGACACCCAGCCACGTTCGCATCGGCGACCTGCTGGTGGATATCAAGGCGCATCGCGTCATGCTCGACGAAGCGCTGGTGTCCATGGGCCCAACGGAGTTTCGCATGCTGCGTCTCTTCGCCACCAATCCCGACCGCGTCTACTCGCGCGAGGCGCTGCTGGATCACATCTGGGGACGGCAAAGCTTCATCGAGGAGCGTACGGTGGACGTCCACATTCGCCGTCTGCGTCGCGCCTTGGCCAAGGTGGGCTATGCCAACATCATCGAGACGGTGCGCGGTGAGGGCTACCGCTGCAACCCTCTGGCCCCCCGCGGGGTCATGGTGGAGGAGGATGCGTGAGTTTTCTGCGGGCCTGGTTCCCGCTGCTGCTGCCCCTGGGTCTCGCCCTGCTGTGGTGGTGGGGCCAGGTCCCGCTGCACCAGATCGCCGCCTTTCTCTGGGTGTCCGCCTTCGTCGCGGCACTGTGGGTGGGCTGGCACCGGCAGCAGGCCCTGCGCTTTCGCGCTTGGTTCCGGGAAAAGCGCACCAGCATGCCGCCCTTGAGTGCGGGGATCTGGGAGGAGACCTTTGCTGAGGGCTATCACTGGCGTCGGCATCAGGAAATCACCCAGCGCCAGTTGAGTGCCCAGATCGTGCAGCTGCGCGACGCCCTGCAGGCCATGCCCGACGCCGTCATCCTGATGGACGAGGATGGTCGTCTGCTCTGGGTGAATCCGGCGGCGGTACAGCTCCTCGGTCTGCACTGGCCCGACGATCTCGGCAAACCCTTTGCCTACTGGCTGCGGCTGCCGCAGATGCGTCAGTTTCTGGGGGGTGAGGGCAGCACAGCCATCCAGATGCCCATGCCCCGGGATCCGGAGCGGGTGGTGGAGGGGCTACGCTATCCCCTGGGCGATGCCGGGGCCTTGGTACTCTTTCGCGACATCACCCGCCTGCGCCAGCTGGAGCAGGTGCGCCAGGATTTCGTCGCCAACGTCTCCCACGAGTTGCGCAGCCCCCTGACCGTCATTCGCGGCTTTCTCGAGAATCTGCTGGACGGTCCGCTGGGCCGGGATGCCGAAGTCGGTCCGCAGTTGCGGCTGATGGAGACCCAGAGCCAGAGGATGCAGTCTCTGGTGGAGGATCTCCTGTCCCTGGCCCGCATGGAATCGACGGAGCCCGATCCGCAGCGCCTCCAGGAACTCTTTCCCGCGGAGCTCTTGCGGCGCAGCCTGAGCAGCCTCGCCCCCCAGATTCAAGAAAAGGCCCTGCAGCTGCAGCTGGAGGTGGACGAGGAGCTCGCCATCCTCGCCGAACCGCTGGATATCCAGAGCATCGTCCACAATCTCGTGGACAACGCCGTGAAATACTCTCCCGCAGGTCGTGCCATCCGCGTGTTCTGGCTCGAGCTGGCTACGGAGCTGCTGTTTGCGGTGGAAGATCAGGGCGATGGTATCGCGCCCGAGCATCTGCGTCGCATCACCGAGCGCTTCTATCGCGTCGATCGCGGTCGCTCCCGGCGTGTCGGCGGTACGGGCCTGGGCCTTGCCATCGTCCGCCATGCGGTGGAGCGTTACCACGGACGCCTGGAGATCGATAGCGAGCCTGGACATGGCTCGGTCTTCCGCGTCCATTTTCCCCAGGCCTTGGGTCGTCGCCGTAAGCTGCAGAGAGACCCCGAGGCGCAGGCCGCTGTCATCAAAGTGTCATAAAATACCGTTATACTCGGGAAGATTTTTACTCGGATGGGGGACAACATGGCGGAGCAAGGCAAGCCCAAGATCAAGGTAAGCCACCTGGATTTTTTCTATGGTAACAATAAGGCGCTGAAAGATATCAACATCGAGCTTCCCGAAAAGCAGGTGACGGCCTTCATCGGTCCCTCCGGTTGCGGCAAGTCGACCCTGCTGCGGGTATTCAACCGGATGTACTCCCTCTATCCGGGCCAACGGGCAACGGGGCAGGTGCTGCTGGACGGCGAGGACATCCTCAGTCCCAGCATCGACGTCAACCTGCTTCGGGCCAAGGTGGGGATGGTCTTCCAGAAGCCGACGCCTTTTCCCATGTCCATCTACGATAACATTGCCTTCGGCATCCGCCTCTACGAGAAGCTGCGCAAGGTGGAGATGGACGAGCGTGTCGAGCAGGCCCTGCGGCAGGCAGCCCTCTGGGATGAGGTCAAGGACAAGCTCAAGGCCAGTGGTCTGAGTCTCTCGGGCGGCCAGCAGCAGCGCCTCTGCATCGCCCGGGCGGTGGCCGTCAAGCCCGAGGTCATCCTTCTGGATGAGCCCACATCGGCCCTGGATCCCATCGCGACCCTGAAGATCGAGGAACTGGTCAGCGAGCTGCGCGATCGTTTCACCATCCTTATCGTCACGCACAACATGCAGCAGGCGGCCCGCGTGTCCAACTTCACTGCCTTCATGTACCTGGGGGAGATGGTGGAGTTTGGCCCGACCCAGCAGCTCTTCACCAACCCGCAACAGAAACAGACGGAAGATTACATCACCGGTCGCTACGGCTAAGGAGTACGGTCATGGACAAAGAACCCCACATCTCGCAGCGTTTCGACGAAGAACTTCAGGGTGTACACGAACTGGTCCTGACCATGGCAGGCGTCGTCGAGGATCAGTTCGCCAATGCCATGCTGGCTTTGCAGCACCAGGATAGTGAGTTGGCCAATGAGATCATTTCTCGGGACGCCGTGGTCAATGGCTATGAGGTCCGCATCGAGGAAGAGTGCATCGGTATTCTGGCGCGACGGCAGCCGGCGGCCGGCGATCTGCGTCTGGTGATGACCCTCATCAAGACCATCGCCGACCTGGAGCGCATCGGCGACAAGGCTGCCAAGATCGCCAACATGGTGCTGTCCATGGGGCACGGTTCCCAAGGGATCCACAGCAATTTTCTGCGGGACGTCCACGGCATGGGCGAGTATGCCCTGCGCATGCTGCGCGAGGCCATGGATGCACTGGCTCGGGCCGATGCCGATGCGGCCATCCGCATCGCCCGTGGTGACGAGGAACTCAATCAGGAGTACCGCGCGGCGACGCGGCGCCTGGTGACCTACATGATGGAGGATCCACGTACCATCACCGCCGCCATCGACGCTCTGTTCATCGCCAAGGCCGTGGAGCGCGTCGGTGATCATGCCCGCAACGTCTGCGAGTACGTGATCTACCTTGCCAAGGGGCGCAATGTCCGCCATATTCCCTTGGAACAGGTTGCCAAAGACCTCCAGAAAGGAGCTTCATGACCCTGCCGTCCTCAAGTCCCGAGCCTGCGCTGCTCGCCGCCGTCGATCTCGGCTCCAATTCTTTTCACATGGTGGTGGCGCAGGAGTGGGGGACGGAGCTGCGGCTATTGGACCGCTTGCGGGAGGGAGTGCGTCTGGCGGAGGGCCTGGGTGAGGATGGCAGCCTCGATCCCAAGGTGGCGAGCCGTGCCCTGGAGTGTCTGGCGCGCTTTGCTCAGCGCCTGCAAGGGGTGCCGCCGGAGCGGGTACGGGTCATCGGTACCAACACCCTGCGTCTGGCTACTCGCGCCGAGGACTTCGTTGCCGCCATTCAGAAAACCCTGGGTTTTCCTGTGGAGATCGTGGCGGGGCGGGAAGAGGCACGGCTCATCTACCTGGGTGTGGCCCACAGCCTGGCGGTGGATGCTGGTGAGCGGCGGCTGGTCATCGACATCGGCGGCGGCAGTACCGAGGTGATCGCTGGTACCGGGTTTCAGCCCTGGATCACCGAAAGCCTGAGTTACGGCTGCGTGGGCTCGACCCGAAAGTTCTTCGCCGATGGTCGGATCACCGAGGCCGCCATGGCAGCGCTGCAGAATCGGGTGCGCCTCGCCATCGAGCCGAGTCTGGGCGATTATTTTCGCCACGGCTGGGATCAGGCCATAGGATCCTCCGGCACCATCAAGGCGGTCCTGCGGATTCTTGGCGAGAACGGGCTGGGCAGCCGCATCACCCCAACGGGTCTGGAATGGCTGCGTGAGCAGGTACTGCAGCTGGGGCAGATCTCGGCCCTGCATAAACTGCGGGGTCTGAAGGCGGAGCGGGCGGCGGTCTTCCCGGGCGGTCTGGCCATCCTGCTGGCTCTGTTCGCCTCACTGCGCATACAGGAAATGCGCTTTTCCGAAGGCGCGCTGCGGGAAGGCGCGATCTATGATCTCCTCGGTCGCATCCATCACGAGGATAGTCGCGAGCTCAGTATTGCCAATCTGCAGCAGCGTTTTCACAGTCAGGTGCAGCGCAATGCCGAGGTGACGGAGTGGGCGGTGCGGCTGTTTGCTGCGGCGCGCCACGTTTGGGGCCTGCACGATGGTCATCTGGCCTGGCTGCGCTGGGCGGCCGCCACCCACGACATCGGTCTGGATATTGCGCACTCGGGCTTCCACAAGCACGGCGAGTATATCTGGCGCAACGCCGATATCGCGGGCTTTTCGCGGCGCGAGCAGAACCTCATCGCCTGTCTGGTGCGCTGCCAGCGGAAAAAGCTCCTGAGTCTCTCGCAGTTGCAGGCGTTTGGAGTGGCGGCGGAGGATGCCGAGCCCTTGCAGCAGCTGGCCGTGCTGCTGCGCCTGGCCATCGTCCTGCAGCGGGGCGCCGCCGGCCTTGCGCACACGCCGACCCTGACCATCCGTGGGCGGACGCTGGAGCTGCGCTTCCCGGCGGACTGGCGCGCCGTCGCCCCTCTGCTGGCCGCCGATCTGGAGCAGGAGCAGGGTCTGGTAGGCCCCGATTTTCAAGTGCTCTTCTAAACAGTAGCCTTGCAGGGAGGGGATCCTCATCGATCTGTTCAACGGGCTCCTGGAGAGCCTCGGCTACGCGCCCATCACCCTGGATATGGTGATAGAGTTCCTGCGCCAGTATGGCTACGGAATTCTTTTTCTCGGAACGCTCCTGGAGGGTGAGGCGGTGGTGGTCATTGCCGGCGCCCTGGCCCAAGCCGGGATTCTGGAATTGCCCTGGGTGATTGTCGCTGCCTTTGCCGGCAGCACCATCAACGATCAGGTGCTGTATCAGGTGGGTTACCACTATGGCGAACGGGTGCTTGGCTGGATTCCGCATTTTTTGCGCCGAACGGTGGTCAAGGCGGAAACACTCATTCGCCGCTACGGCAATGTCATCACCTTGGTGTTTCGCTTCATCTACGGCACCCGCACCATCACCCCCATTCTCCTGGGGGTACACCGCTACCCGCCGCGCCGGTATCTGTGGATGAATCCCCTGGCCGCGCTGATTTGGTCCGTGGTGTTGTCGATAGTGGGTTTTCTGCTTGGCGCCTCGTTGCGGCCGCTGCTGAAGAATGTCCACAACGTTCAGCTGGCATTGTTGGGGCTGCTCATCGTCGGCGCTGTCGTCGCCTGGTGGCTGCATCGCCGCCGATCCTGAGGGCCCGGGCGGCTGCCGCAAGCCCCGCGACGATTGCGGGTGCCGGGATTATTTGCTATAAACCGCGTGGGCTTGCGGGCCCAAATTCACACACCGATCGGCGCAGGCGCGCGGGTGTCCCTCGGGATCGTCGTCTGGGATCGGTGGCGGACAGAAACCCTTTTCAGGAGTATTTCCATGAGCAGTCCCAATGTCAGCATGCGCGCTCTGCTGGAAGCTGGTGCGCACTTCGGTCATCAGTCCCGCTACTGGCATCCCAAGATGGCCCCCTACATCTTCGGTGAGCGCAATAGAATCCATATCATCAATCTCGAGCATACGCTGCCCATGCTGCGTACGGCCCTGGCCTTCCTCGAGCAAGTCTCGCGCAAGCACGGCCGTGTGCTCTTCGTCGGCACCAAGCGCCAGGCGCGCGAGGCCATCGAGGAAGAGGCCCGTCGCTGTGGCGCCTTTTATGTGAATCAGCGCTGGCTGGGCGGTACCCTCACCAATTTCAAGACCATTCGCCAGTCGCTGCGCCGCTTTGAGGAGCTGGAGCAGATGACCGTCGATGGCACCCTGGAAAAGCTCACCAAGAAGGAAGCCCTGACTCTGACGCGCGAGCGCGAGAAGCTGGAGCGCAGTCTGGGCGGTATCAAGGATATGACCGGAGTGCCCGATGCCCTCTTCGTCATCGACGTCGGGCACGAGAACATCGCTGTGGCTGAAGCCAAGAAGCTGGGGATTCCGGTGGTGGGTGTGGTGGACAGCAACTGCGATCCATCACCCATCGACTACCCCATTCCCGGCAACGACGACGCCACCCGCGCCATCCGCCTCTACGCGAGCCTGGCGGCGGACGCCATCCTCGCCGGTCGGCAGGGCAGCGAGGCGGATCTTCTGGACGATTTCGTGGAAGTCGAGGAAGAAGTCATCGAGATCGACGCCGACTGATAGGCGGTTCGCGCAAAGCACAGACACAAAGGAGCAGCTATGGCTATTTCTGCGCAGCAGGTCAAGGAATTGCGGGAGCGCACCGGCGCCGGCATGATGGAATGCAAGACGGTCCTGACGGAGGCCGATGGCGACATGGAGGCGGCGGTGGATCTCCTGCGCAAGCGGGGACTCGCCAAGGCCGATAAGAAGTCGGGACGGGTGGCGGCCGAGGGGCGCATCGCTCTGGCCGAAGGTGCCGACGCGCGCTCCGCGGTGGTGCTGGAGGTCAACTGCGAAACGGACTTCGTGGCCAAGAACGACGCTTTCGTCGCCTTTGCCCAGGATTGCGCCGCCGCCGCGCTGGAGCGGGGCATGGTAGAGGTGGCGCAGCTGCTGGCCGATGCCGAGCTGGAAGAGCGGCGCAAGACCTTGGTCAGCCAGTTGGGCGAAAACATCGCCTTGCGCCGTCTGCAGCGCCTGGAAGTGGCGGAGGGTCGGGTGGGCAGCTATCTGCACGGTAACCGCATCGGCGTGCTGGTGGCCCTGGAGGGGTCGGGCGCTTCGGAGGAGCTGGGCCGCGATCTGGCCATGCACGTGGCGGCGTCTCGCCCCGAAGTGGCATATCCCGAACAGGTATCGGCCGAGCGCTTGGAGCGGGAGAAGGAAATCTACCGTGCCCAGGCAGCGGAAAGCGGTAAGCCCGCCGAGATCGTCGAGAAGATGATCAGCGGTCGGATGAGCAAGTTCGTCAACGAGATCGCCCTGGTGGGTCAGGCCTTCGTCAAGGATCCGGATCGCAGCGTGGGCGATCTGCTCAAGGCACAACCGGGGCTGCGGATTGCCGGTTTCGTCCGTTTCGAGGTGGGCGAGGGCATCGAAAAGAACCAAGGTCCGGATTTCGCTACGGAGGTCATGTCCCAGGTCCGGGGTGCCTGAATGGAACCCGCCATCCGTTACTCCCGCATTCTCCTCAAGCTCAGCGGTGAGGCCCTCATGGGCGAGGGTCAGTACGGTGTGGATCGCGCGGTCGTGCAACGGATGGCGGCCGAGATCAAGGCCGTGGCCGATGCCGGGGTGCAGGTGGCGCTGGTCATTGGTGGCGGCAATATCTTTCGGGGTATGGCCAAGGCCGCCGAGGGCATGGACCGGGCGACGGCGGACTACATGGGGATGCTGGCCACGGTCATGAACGCCCTGGCGGTGCAGGATGCCTTGGAGCATCTGGGCCTGCCCACCCGGGTGCAGTCGGCCCTGCACATCGAACAGGTGGCCGAACCCTACATCCGGCGGCGTGCCATCCGTCACCTGGAGAAGGGGCGTGTGGTCATCTTCGGCGCCGGCACCGGCAACCCCTTCTTCACCACCGATACTGCAGCGAGCCTGCGCGCGGTGGAGATCAATGCCGAACTGGTGCTCAAGGGTACCAAGGTGGATGGCGTCTATACCGACGATCCCGTTACCCACCCCGAGGCCATGCGGTACCGGGAACTGAGTTTCAACCAGGTGCTGGAGCAGGGCCTGCAAGTGATGGATGCCACGGCCATTACCTTGTGTCGGGACAACGACATGCCCATCGTCGTCTTTTCCATGAACAAGCCCGGTGCCCTCATGCGGGTACTGCAGGGTGAGGAAGAGGGGACTCTGGTGCAAAGAGAGGTGTCATGAGTATTGCAGAGATCAAGAAAGACGCAGAGCAGCGCATGAAGAAGAGCATCGAGGCGCTGAAGTCGGAGTTGACACGCCTGCGTACCGGGCGTGCCAGCGCCGGTCTGCTGGACCACGTCGAAGTGGAATATTACGGGTCGCCGACCCCCCTGTCGCAGGTGGCTTCCATCTCCGTCGCCGATGCCCGTTCCCTCCTGGTGACGCCCTGGGAAAAGCCGCTCATTCCCAAGATCGACAAGGCCATTCGCGATGCCGGTCTGGGTCTGAATCCGGTGGCTGGGTCGGACAACGTTCGCGTTCCGCTGCCGGCGCTGTCGGAGGAGCGGCGCAAGGAGATGGTCAAGATCGTGCGCCAGGAGGGCGAGGGCGCCCGCGTGGCCATCCGCAACATTCGCCGGGATGCCATTGCCCAGGTCAAGGATCTGCTCAAACAGAAAAGTATCTCCGAGGACGAGGAGCGGCGCGCCGAGGAAGAGTTCCAGAAGCTCACGGATCGCTTCGTCGACGAGGTGGATGGCGTGGTGGAGGCCAAGGAATCGGACCTCATGGAGGTCTGATGACGGGGCTGGAATCTGCGGCAACGCGGCCACGGCACCTGGCCATCATCATGGATGGCAATGGGCGCTGGGCCTATCGGCGGCACCTGCCACGAGTGGCGGGACATCGGCGGGGCGCCGAGGTAGTGCGGGAGATGGTGCAATCCTGTGTCGAACTGGGGGTGGGGCACCTCACGCTCTTTGCCTTCAGCACCGAAAACTGGCGTCGTCCGCCCCTGGAGGTTCGTCTGCTGATGAACCTGTTCCGCCTCATGTTGCGGCGCGAAGCCCGTCGCCTCCACGAAAACGGCGTGCGTCTGCGGATCATCGGCGACCGTCGGGCCCTGGATGGGGATATCGTCACGCTTATCGAAGAAGCGGAGACCCTGACCGCCGACAACGATCGTTTGACCCTCAACCTTGCCGTCAACTACGGGGGGCGCTGGGATGTGGCGCAGGCGGCGCGCGCCGCCGCCCTGCAACTGCAGCGTCAGGGCCGGGATCTGGCGGAGTTGGACGAGGCGAGCATTGCGCCGCATCTGGCTCTGGCAGACAGCCCCGAGCCGGATCTCCTCATTCGCACCGGCGGTGAGGAACGTATCAGCAATTTTCTGATCTGGCAGATGGCCTACACCGAGTTTTACTTTACCGAGGTGCTCTGGCCAGATTTTGACCGCGACGCCCTGGAGCAGGCGCTGCGTTCTTTCGCGCAACGGCAGCGGCGTTTCGGGCGCACCGGCGATCAGCTTCTGGAAGACGCTTGCGGCAGCGAATAGTCACCGCGCTGCTGCTGTTCCTAGTCTTCCTTCCCCTCGTCTATTGGGCACCCTCATCCGTCTTCCGTCTCTTTCTCGCTGTCATTTTCTTTTTTGCCTTGGACGAATGGCTGCAGCTGGCACAGATCGCTTGGCATCGCGGCTGGGCAGTCTCGGGGAGTCTGGTGTTCGCGGCCCTCGCCTTTTCACAGGGACAGAGTGCGTGGCTCTGGGCGGTGGCCGCCGGCGTCTTCTGGCTGCTCGTCCCCATCGTCCTGTGGCGCGCCCGCACGCGCAGGGCGCAAGGCCCTGCCACGCCGCACTGGATGGCAGCGCTGGCGCTGCCGGTCCTCTTTCCGGCCTTCCTACTGGCGGCCGCCTTGCAGGGCCAGCGCCCGTCTTTCCTGTTGTGGATTGTTCTGCTGGTCAGCGCTACGGACATCCTGGCGCTTGCCGTGGGCAAGACCTGGGGACGCTCGCCCTTGGCACCCTGGCTGAGTCCGGCGAAGACCTGGGAAGGTCTGTTCGGCGGCTTGCTTGCCGGGCTGATGATGGGCACACTGGGAACACTGGTCTTGATCGGTAGCGGGCTCTGGACACTGGCTGCCGGCGCCACATTGGGCGTGCTGGTGGCGGCCTTCGGCGTCGTTGGCGACCTTTTGGAAAGTCTGCTCAAAAGGCGCAGCGGTCGCAAGGACAGTGGCAGACTCCTGCCGGGTCACGGGGGCGTGCTGGACCGGATCGATGCGATGCTGGCGGGAATTCCGGTGTTTGTTCTGGGTCTGATAGCTCTGGGTTGGTGGAAATGAAACGCGGAATCTGCATTCTGGGAGCCACGGGCTCCATCGGTAAAAGCACCTTGGACGTCATTGCCCGGCATCCGGAGGAGTTCCAGGTCTTCGCCCTCACAGGGCACCACCGGGTCCAGGAAATGCTGGAGATAGCACTCCGGCACCATCCCGAGTTCGTGGCCATGGCCGATCCCGCGGCGGCAGAGACGCTGCGAACGGCCCTGGTGGCCGCCGGTCAGGGACAGATCCGCGTCGGCAGTGGCAGCGAGGCGCTGCTGGAGGCGGTCCAGTGGCCGGGCGTTTCCGAGGTGATGGCGGCTATCGTCGGTGCCGCCGGGCTGATGCCGACCCTCGCGGCAGTGCGCGCTGGGCACCGGGTCTATCTGGCCAACAAGGAATGTCTGGTTATGGCCGGCGCCTACTTCATGGAGGAGGTGCATCGCCACGGAGCCACCTTGCTGCCCATCGATAGCGAGCACAATGCGGTTTTCCAGTGCTTCGGAGATCCCAAAGGGGTGCGCCGCATCCTGTTGACGGCCTCTGGTGGGCCCTTCCGTACCTGGCCTTTGGAGCGCCTGCAAGACGTCACCCCGGATCAGGCCTGCGCGCACCCCAACTGGGTCATGGGGCGGAAGATCTCGGTGGATTCGGCGACCATGATGAACAAGGGGTTGGAGGTCATCGAGGCGCACTGGCTGTTCTCCCTGCCAGCGGAGCGCATCGACGTGCTGATCCACCCGCAGAGCATCATCCATTCCATGGTGGAGTATCTGGATGGCTCGGTGCTGGCGCAATTGGGCAACCCGGACATGCGCACCCCCATTGCCCACGCCCTGGCGTACCCGGAACGCATGCACAGCGGCGTGTCTTCCCTCGATCTGGCGCGCGGGCCTGCCCTGGAGTTCGAGGAGCCGGATCTCGCCCGATTCCCTTGTCTGGGCCTTGCCTTTGCGGCCTTGCGGGCGGGCGGGGCGGCGGCGACCGTGCTGAATGCCGCCAACGAGGTGGCAGTGGCTTCCTTTCTGGATGGTCGCCTGCCCTTTGCCGCCATTGCCCGACTCGTGGAGCAGACCCTCACCGATTTCCAGCCGGAGCAGCCTCAGGATCTGGAGGCTGTGCTCGACATCGATGCCGAAGCCCGACGGGTCGCTACGGCGCGCCTCGGGCTGGCCGCGGCCTGAGCGATCGACGTTCATGGGCCTGTTGCTGACCCTGCTGGCCTTCGTCATCGCCATCGGTCTGCTGATTCTGGTGCACGAATCCGGCCACTTCTGGGTGGCGCGGGCCATGGGGGTCAAGGTCCTGCGTTTCAGTGTCGGCTTTGGCAAACCGCTGCTGCGCTGGCAACGCAGTCCCGAGGACACCGAGTACGTCATCGCCGCCTTCCCTCTAGGGGGCTACGTGAAGATGCTGGGGGAGCAGGACGGGTCCGAGCTGCCACCGGAGCAGCGGGCCCGAGCCTACGATCAGTTGCCACCAGCAAGGCGATTTCTCATTGCTCTGGCTGGGCCCGCGGCCAACTTCGTGCTGGCTGTGGTGGCCTATACGGGGGTGGCGCTCATCGGTATCCCGGGTCTTGCGCCCATCGTCGGCACGGTGAGCCCAGGTGGTCTCGCACAGCGCGCCGGTCTGGTGGCCGGTGACCGGATTCTGGCCGTCGACGGACATGCTGTCGATACTTGGGAGGATTTGCGTATGGATCTCCTGGCCGCGGCAGTGTCCGGTGAGCGCCTGCAACTGCGCGTGCGCAGCCCCGGGGGCAGGACGGAGCTGCGTACGCTGTCGCTGCGGAAACTGCCCCCAGACAGTGTCGGCCCCGGATTCGTGGAAAAGACCATGGGGCTGGGTCCCTATCTACCGCCGGTGGTGGGCGCAGTGCAGACCGATAGTCCGGCAGCCAAGGCCGGACTCCAGCCCGGCGATCGTATCCTGGCGGTAGACGGTCGGCCGGTATTCAGTTGGCAAGACCTGGCCCGGCGCATCGAGGCGCATCCGCATCAGCGGATTCTGCTGCGATTTCAGCAGCGGGGGGTGACGCAGGAGCGTTCCTTGACCACCGAGTACGTGCTCGATGCCGAAGGACACCCCCAGGGACGGATCGGTATCGTCATGGCGCCGCTGCCGGCGGATCTCATCGTGCGCAAGGAGCGGGGTCCGCTGGCCGCTGTGGTCTACGGCGCGCGTCAGACCTGGACCATGTCGGTCCTGACGGTGGAGATGCTCGGGCAGATGATCTCGGGTCGGGTGTCACCCAGCAACATCAGCGGTCCCATCGGTATAGCCGAAGCGGCGGGTGCGAGCTTCGCCGCTGGTCTGGCACCCTATCTCGGCTTTCTGGCACTCATCAGCATCAGCCTGGGTGTGCTCAATCTGCTGCCCATTCCCGTCCTGGATGGCGGGCATCTGCTTTTTTGCACGGTGGAGATGGTGATGGGCAGGCCCTTGTCGGCGGCGGTGGTGCAAAAAGCGCAGATGATCGGTATAGTGCTGCTTCTGATGCTCATGTCCTTCGCCTTCTACAACGATATTCTGAGACTGTTGAAACCGTGAAAAAAATCAGCCTCGTACCTCAAGCCTCCAGCGCCCTTGTCGCAACTGTGGCGGTAGTCGGCAGTGTCTGGGCGGTACCCGCCCTGGCCTTCTCGCCCTTTACCGTCAAGAATATCGAGATCCGTGGCTTGGAGCATATCGCGCCGGGTACAGTCTACAACTATTTACCGATCCACATCGGTGAGACCGTGGACGACCAGAAGGCGCAACAGGCCATCAAGGAACTCTACTCCACCGGTTTTTTCCAGAATGTCACCATCGCCCGCGCTGGCGACGACCTTCTGGTGGTGGTCAAGGAGCGGCCGATCATCGCAAGCATTCGCACGAAGGGTATCAAGGCGTTCTCCAAGGACGAACTGCAGAGTACCTTCAAGGGTATCGGTCTGGAGGAGCGGCACATTTTCAACCGCGCAGTCCTCGACCAGGTGGTGCAGGGTTTGCAGCAGCAATACGAGGGCATGGGCTACTACAACGCCAAGATCACGACCCACGTAGAAAAACTGCCACGTAACCGTGTAGCTATCGATATCGATGTGCACCAGGGCGAACAGGCCAGCATAAAACAGGTGACCATTGTCGGGAATCATGCCTTCAGTGAGAGTCGTCTGCGTGGGCTCTTCTCCATCGGTGCGCCCGATGCTTTTTCCTTTTTTACCAAGAACGATCGCTACTCGCGAGAGAAACTGGAAAAAAGTCTGGAGAAATTACACGACTTTTACCTCGACCGCGGATATCTCAATTTTGCCATCGAGTCGTCCCAGGTTCAGGTTACGCCCAACCGTCGCTACGTCTATATCACCGTCAATATCCATGAAGGCCCGGTCTACCGCATCAGCAAGGTGAGTCTGACCGGCAATCTCGTGCTCCCGCGCAAGGAGCTGGAGAAGCTGGTGGAAATCAAGCCTGGTGAGCGTTTCTCGCGGGCACGCATCAATGACACCAACCAGGCCATCGCGGAAAAGCTGGGCGATTACGGCTATGCCTTCGCCAATACGACTCCAGTGCCCGAGGTGGATGAGAAAAAACACGAGGTGGCCATCGATTTTCAGGTGGATCCCGGCAATCGCGTCTACATCCGGCGCATCGAGATCAGCGGCAACGACAAGAGCCGGGATTATGTGATCCGTCGTCAATTCCGCCAGATGGAAGGCGCGCTCTACAACCGGGAGCTCATCGATCGCTCCAAGCTGCGCCTGCAGCAGACCGGTTTCTTTGACAAGGTGGAGACCAAGACCGTGCCGGTGCCGGGCCACCCGGACGAGCTGGACCTGGACGTCCATGTCAGCGAACGGCCGACGGGCAGTTTCAGTGTGGGCGTGGGTTACTCCAATGCCGAGGGTTTCCTTTTCAACGGCTCCATCAGTCAGAATAACTTCATGGGCACCGGCAATGCGCTGTCCTTCTCTGCCAATGTCGGCGGTCTGGGCACGGCCTACAACCTGTCCTTTACCAACCCCTATTTCACGCCCGATGGTATCAGCCTGGGCTTCAACCTGTATCGGAACGACACTAATCTGTCGACCCTGGCCATTGCGCCTTATCGGGAGATCGACTACGGTGCTTCCGTAACCCTGGGTATTCCGGTGCTGGAATACGTCTACGACTACATGACCCTGGGTTTTGACCACACCAACATCAACCTGCAGAACGGCGCCAATTATCCGCTGTATCAGAACTACATCGACCTATATGGGAATTCTGCCAATTCCATTACCCTGGGCAACGATCTCGTCTACAACAGCACCAATTCGCCCATCTTCCCCACCAAAGGCGTGTACGGTAGCCTGTCCTTGAAGGCAGCGGTGCCGCCGGGCAAATTGCGCTTCTATAAGGCTGAGATCAAAGCCAATTACTATCACCCCTTCACCTCCTGGCTGTCGGGAGGACTGGGTGCGCGGTACGGCTTCATCAACAGCTATTCGGGCAAGCCGGTGCCTTTCTTCGACAACTTCTATCTGGGTGGGCCGACGACCCTGCCGGGCTATCAAACCTACGCCCTGGGTCCGCAGATCGATGGCTACCCCGTAGGTGGTACGCGCGAACTGCTGCTGGATGCCAACCTGTACTTCCCGCTGCCGGGCCTGCAGGACAACAAGAATTTTCGCATGAATCTCTTCGTGGCCAGCGGTTGGGTCTATGGCGTGAGTGCCAATTCCGCGGGTAACTTCCAATACACCAACAATTACTTCCCGAGCCTCGGCAACCTCCGCACCACGGCGGGTGTAGGTTTTCTGTGGATCAGCCCTCTGGGTCCCTTGCGTCTGTCCCTGGCCATTCCTCTCGACAAGAAGCCGGGTGATCTGACCCAGCCGCTCCAGTTCACCGTAGGAAACGCCTTCTGATCATGCGGGTGAGGATGCGTGGAAACCGGCTCTGGCTGCTCGTCCCGGCGTTGCTGCTGTGCGTCTGGGCGCCCAACGGGGTGGCGGAGGGCATCAAGATAGGCTTCGTGGACCTCGACAAGGCGCTGCGCGAGCTGCCCGAGGCCCAGGCGGGTGCGGCCAACCTCAATCGTCAGATCGAGGCGCGACAAAAGGAGATCGAGGCCAAGCGACAGGAGATCGACATTTTTCAGCGCAACCTGGAAAAAGATTTCCCCAAGCTGAGCAATGCGCAGCGCCAAGAGAAGGAGGCGCAGCTGCAGGCCATGGTCATGAACCTGCAGAAGTATCAGCGCAAGGCTCAGGATGAGATCAGCGTACAGCGCAACGAGATCCTGGAGAAGATTCAGAACCGCCTGGTGCGAGTGGTCAGTCAGATCGGTCAGGCTGGCCACTACACCCTCATCCTCAACGACAAGTCCGTGCTCTACGTCAATGGCGCCATCGATCTGACCCAGCAGGTGGTGGCGGCCATGGAGAAGCAACCCGCGGGCAAGGGTGACCGGAAGTGATATGAGTAGGCCAGCTGCTCCGTCCCTCAGTCTGGGTGAATTGGCGCAGGTGGCCAAGGCGCAACTGCGAGGCGACGGTCGGTTCCTGGTAAAGGGGGTGGCACCCCTGGAAGAGGCCGGACCCCAAGACCTGAGTTTTTATCAGCCTCCCCGCTCACCCCAGATTCTGCGCGAGACCCGTGCCGGCGCGCTCATTCTGAGGGAGCAGGAGGTTGGGCTCTACGGCGGTCATGCGCTGATCAGCAGCAATCCCTATGCAAGCTTCGCGCGCGTGTTGCAGCACCTCTACCCGGTGACCCGGCCGGTGCCCGGGGTGGAGGCGGGAGCCTGGGTTGCCAGCGACGCCCGCGTGCACCCTGGTGCCTGCATCGAAGCGGGAGTGCGGGTGGCGGCGGGGGCCATCGTTGAGGACGGTTGCTGGTTGGAAACGGGCGTGGTTCTTGGTGCGGGGGTGCGACTGGGCGCAGGCTGTCACCTTTTCCCGGGCGTGAAGATCTACGCGGGTTGTGAGATCGGGCCGGATTGCACCATTCACGCCAATGCCGTCATCGGCGCCGATGGCTTTGGCTTTGCCCCGGACGGGGATGCCTACGTCAAGATTCCGCATATCGGCGGGGTGCGCATTGGGCGTGGCGTGGAGATCGGTGCCAACAGTTGCATCGACCGTGGGGTGATGGCCGATACCGTCATCGGCGACGGCGTCAAGATCGATAATCTGGTGCAGATTGGTCATAATGTCACCGTCGGCGAGCATACGGTCATTGCCGGACAGACGGGAGTGTCGGGCAGTACCACTATCGGTGCCCACTGCCGCATCGGCGGTCAGGTAGGCTTCGCGGGCCATATCCGCATCGCCGATGGCTGCATCATCGCGGGCCAGAGTGCCATCACCCACGATCTGCGCACGCCGGGGGTGTATTCGGGGGTGCTGCCCGCCCGCCCAGTCCGGCGCTGGCGGCGCTTGGTGGCGCGCTTCGACGCCCTGGAGGAGTTTGCGCAACGCTTCAAGCAATGGGAGAAGACGGCGGCTGCCCGCGCTTCGGCCCACCGGGAGGAGAGTGACGACTGATGGTGCAACTGGATGTTCGTGAGATTCTGAAACGCCTGCCTCACCGCTACCCTTTCCTGCTGGTGGATCGTGTGGAGGAACTGGAGCCGAATCGCTATCTGCGGGGGCTGAAAAACGTCACGATCAACGAGCCCTACTTCCAGGGCCACTTCCCGGATTTCCCGGTCATGCCCGGAGTGCTGATCATTGAGGCTCTGGCGCAGGCCGCGGCTCTCCTCGCCTTCGTCTCTGAGGGGAAATACGGCGAAAACGAAGCGGTATACTTTGCCGGTATCGACAAGGCGCGTTTTCGCAAACCCGTGGTTCCGGGGGATCAGCTGATCCTGCTTGCGGAGGTCAGTCGCCGTCGTGGTGGCATGTGGCAGATGCAGACCATGGCGCGGGTGGGCGATACCCTGGTCGCATCGGCGATGCTCATGGCCACCCTGCGCGAGCGCGACGCATGACCGCGGCCGTCCACCCCCAGGCGGCCATCGACCCCTCTGCCCGTCTCGGTGCCGACTGTGAGGTGGGTCCCTTTGCGGTGATCGGCGCCGATGTGGAACTCGGCGCGCACTGTTGGATCGGTGCGCATGCCGTGATCGAGGGACCTTGCCGTATCGGTGCCCACAATCGCATCCACCCTTTTGCCTCCATCGGCAGCGCTCCTCAGGATCTCGGCTATCGCGGCGAGCGGACGGAGCTCGTCGTCGGCGAACACAATACCTTTCGCGAATTCGTGACCATCAACCGTGGCACGGTCAAGGGCGGCGGGGTGACCCGCATCGGCGACCATAATCTCTTCATGGCCTACTGTCACGTGGCCCACGACTGTCAGATCGGCAATCACGTGGTCATGGCCAATGCGGCGACCTTGGCGGGGCATGTCCGCGTCGAGGATTATGCCATTCTCGGCGGACTGTCGGCCGTCCACCAATTTGCCCGGGTAGGGGCGCATGCCATCCTCGGGGGTGGGACCATGGCGCCGCTGGACGTGCCGCCTTACATGATGGCGGCGGGCAATCACGCCAGCCTGCACGGTATCAACGTCCGCGGGCTGGCGCGACGCGGCATTCCGCGCGAGACCATCCTGCAGATCAAACGCGCCTATCGGGTGCTGTTCCGCTCCGGGCAGCGTCTGGAGGAGGCCATGGAGGAGCTGGAGAGGCGCGGCCTCGATGCCCCGGAAATCGCCCACCTCCTAGCCTTTCTGCGGGCCACGCAGCGGGGTATCACGCGGCCATGAAGGCGCTGCGCACGGCGGTGGTGGGAGTGGGTCACCTCGGTCGCTTTCACGCCCAGAAGTACGCGGCCTGCTCCGACCTGCAAGGGGTTTTCGATCAGGACCCCGAGCGCGCGGCGGCGGTAGCGGCGGAACTGGGCTGTATTGCCTTCCCCAGTCTCGAGGCACTGCTGGCGCAGGTGGACGCCATCTCCATCGCGACGCCTACCTCGACCCATTGCCAGGTAGCCACGGCGGCCTTGAATGCCGGCGTGCATTGTCTGGTAGAGAAACCCTTCACCTTGGACCTGGCCGAAGCTGAGTACCTGGAGGAACTTGCCGCCCGAGTGGGAAAAGTGCTGGCGGTAGGCCACATCGAACGGGCGCATCCGGCCATCCGCACCCTACGCGAGCGCGGTTTTGGCGCCCCTCGTTATCTGGAAGCGGAGCGCCTTGCTCCCTTCAAGCCCCGTTCTCTGGACATCGATGTCATCATGGATCTCATGATTCACGACCTGGATCTCACGCTCTGGCTCAGCGGCGAGGCCCTCCAGGACATCCGCGCCGTGGGCGTGGCAGCGGTGACGGATAAGGCCGACATGGCCAATGCCTGGGTGACTCTGGACAGCGGTGCCGTGGCCAATCTCGCGGCCTCACGGGTGGTACGGGAGCCGGTGCGCAGGATGCGGATTTTCTGGGAGGATCGTTACGCTTCCGTCGACTTCATGGCGCGGCAACTGCGCCTGGTGGAACGCGGCGGTGGCTCCGTCCCTGGTATCCCCGGGGTAGCGGAGCAGGTACTGGAGTTGCCAGCGGAGGATGCTCTGGAGTTCGAGGTACGGAACTTTCTGGGGGCGGTGTTGGGGCGTGAGATGGTTCTGTGCAGTGCCCGCGAGGGCCGACTCGCCCTTGCCGCGGCTCTGGGCGTTCGAGCCGCCGTAGAGACCTTTTTGCAGGGTAAGGAGGCAGGATAGTGTCCGGAGCAGTGAAGAAAATGGTATCGCCGGCCGATCCGGCGCCCATTCCCATGGTGGATCTGCGCCAACATTATGCGCCGCTGAAGGAAGCCATGCTGGCGGGTATTGGCGCGATCCTGGAGGGGGCGAGCTTCATTCTGGGGGAGCACGGGCGAGCGCTGGAGGCGGAGATCGCCGCCTTCATCGGTGTCCGGCATGGGGTCGGCTGTGCCTCGGGCACCGATGCCCTGATGTTGGCGTTGCGCGCCCTGGACATCGGTCCGGGGGATGAGGTCATCGTTCCCACCTTCACCTTCATCGCCACCGCCGAGGCCGTGCGCTACGTCGGCGCCACGCCCGTCTTCGTCGATGTCGACGACCGCTACTATCGCATCCAGCCCGAGGCGGTGGCAGCCGCCATCACGCCGCGCACGCGGGCCATCATTCCCGTCCACCTCTATGGCCTCGGCGCCGATATGCCGGTGCTCCTGGAGCTGGCCGCGGCCCACGGTCTGGAGGTCATCGAGGATTGCGCCCAGTCCCTGGGCGCCACCTTGGGCGAGCGCAAGCTGGGGAGCTTCGGTCGCCTGGCCTGCTTTTCCTTTTTCCCCAGCAAGAATCTGGGCGGCGCCGGCGATGGCGGGATGGTGGTCACGGACGATGCCGAGCTGGCCCGCCGCCTGCGGGGTCTACGCAATCACGGATCCTGGCAGACCTACCAGCACGAGGTGCTGGGTTACAACAGCCGCCTCGATGAGATCCAGGCCCTGATCCTGCGAGAGCTCTTTGCCCACATCGACGACTACACCCGTGGCCGCCAGCGGGCTGCGGGCTACTACGGTGAGGCTCTAGCCGATCTGGATCTGCGGCTGCCGGAGGTGCCCGCCGGTCAGAACCACGTCTATCATCAGTACACCATCCAGGTGCGGGACCGTGATGCCCTGCGCGCGGCTCTACAGGCCGCCGGTATCGCCAGCGCCATCTACTATCCCATCCCGGGTCACCGCCAGCAGGCCTTTGCCGATCTCGCCCCCGCCTCCTGCCCGGTGGCGGAACGCCTCAGCACGACGGTGCTCTCCTTGCCCATGTTCCCGGAGCTGCAGCCCGAGCAGGTGGAACGTATCGCCACGGTGATCCGCGCCCACCTGCAGGCCTGAGGATGGGGACCCCGGTTTTCCTGGTGGCGGTGGAGCGCTCGGGGGAAACCTTGGGGCTCGATATCCTGCGCCGTGCCGAGGCGGCGGGGCTCCAGCTGGACTGGTCCGGGGTAGTCGGACCGCGGCTGCGCGAGGCGGGTGTGCGTCCCGTAGCCGATGGTGAGGTGCTGGCGATCATGGGGATCGTCGAGGTGTTGCGCCACTACGGTGCCCTGCGTCGGCTGTATGCGCGCATCGAGACGGTGCTGCGCGAGGAACGGCCACAGGCGGTGGTGCTCATCGACCATCCGGCCTTCAATCTGCGCGTAGCGCGCCTGGCCAAATCCCTGGGTATTGCGGTGCTCTACGTGGTAGGGCCGCAGATCTGGGCGTGGCGGGCGGGCCGCATCGCCAAGATGCGCGAACGCATCGATCGCATGCTGGTGCTCTTTCCCTTCGAGCGCCCGCTCTACGCCGAGGCAGGTATCCCCGTGCAGGTTCTGCCCCATCCGCTGCTCGCGCAATGTGCGGCGGCACCCAGTCGGGAGGCGGCGCGGGTCACCCTGGGTATCGCCGCCGATGTACCGTTGCTGGCCCTGCTTCCCGGCAGCCGGCGCACGGAATTGCGACGCCTGGCACCGGCCATGGTGGAGACGGCGAGACGCCTGCGCCAGCAGCGGCCGCAGGTGGAGGTGGCCGTTGCCTTGGCGCGTGAGGATCTCCTACCACTGTGGCAGGCGGCCTTGGGCGATGAGAGCGGCATCCGTCTGGTGCTGGCCCAGAGCCTGACGCTGCTGGCCGCTGCCGACCTCGTGTTGGTGGCATCGGGGACGGCGACTCTGGAAACGGCGCTCATGCGCCGACCGGCGGTGGTAGTCTATGCCATGCAGCCCATCACCTATTGG
>ERZ1669250.219-NODE-219-length-30097-cov-8.152387_pt1 | contig 30097 bp, 27 predicted proteins | sample MGYA00579295_ERZ1669250 | MGnify/ENA primary metagenome ERZ1669250 (study PRJEB41166, sample SAMN08046056) | hot springs metagenome | biome: hot spring; feature: acid hot spring; material: thermophilic sediment; isolation source: thermophilic sediment from acid...
CGGCGCACATCATTGCCCGCGTCCACTCCGAGGTGGAGAACATCCTGCCCAAGGCACCCACCGCCTGAGGGTAGAGGCCGGGATGGGGAGAAGGGCCCGATGCATGACCACTGGCCCTGTACCCCGGGAAGGTCGTTGGATCACCCATTGCGCGGCGTGGCCCCTGGCGGTGCACGCTCGAGGAGAATGAGATGGTAGCTTATACAGGCGTTGCGTTGGGTATGATCGAGACCCGCGGTTTGGTGCCGGCCATCGAGGCGGCGGATGCCATGACCAAGGCGGCGGAAGTGCGCCTGATTGGTCGCCAGTTTGTGGGTGGCGGTTACGTGACCGTGCTGGTGCGCGGTGAGACGGGTGCGGTGAATGCGGCGGTGCGTGCCGGTGCCGATGCCTGCGAGCGGGTGGGTGACGGTCTGGTGGCGGCGCACATCATTGCCCGCGTCCACTCCGAGGTGGAGAACATCCTGCCCAAGGCACCCAGCGCCGAGGGAAGCGGTCGCGACGGTGATGTGACCGGCAACCTCAGCTGATCGGGGTGCTCGGGATGCGCAATCATCCACGCATCATCGGTTTTCTGGGACAGGCGCTGAATCACGAATTCACGGCGATTCAGCAGTATCTGACCCAGGCCAGCCTCTGCACCCTCTGGGGTGAGCGGGATTGGGCGCAGAATTTCCGGGAGGAATCGCGGGAAGAGCTGGGTCATGCGGATTTGCTCAGTCAGCGTCTGCTGCTCTTGGGGGTTGCCCCCAACGCAGCGCAGCTGCGGCCGCCGCGTCCGGGTCGCGATCTGTGGGAGATGCTGCAGCAGGACGCGGACCTCGAGTTGCGGGCGGTCGAGCTCTACGCGGAAGCCGAGGCGGTGGCCCAGCGTCTGCGTGACCCGGAGTCGGCAGCCCTGTTTGCTCGGCTCTGCCAGGACGAGCAGGAGCATCTGCAGCATCTGCAGGAAACCCTGGGCAGGCTTGGTGCAGGAGGTGGACGCTGATGGAGAGGGCCAGTATATCCTGTCCCGAGGGCTGGGAGCTGCAGAAGCGTCCCTTGGCCTGGAACCGGCGGCTGGATTTTTCCGACTACAACGAGACCCGGGAATTCCTGGACCGTCTCGCCGAGTGTTCCGAGGCCTGCGGCTACTATCCCAACCTCAACTTTGCACGAACCTATGTGGTGGTGTCGGTGCAGTTCGATGAGGACGCGGTGGACGCGCAGCGGCGCGAGCTGGTTGCGGCGGTGCAGGACTGCGAACGCGCTGTCCGGGGCGGACAGTGACATCGTCCGATGCCCTGCGCATTGCCGTCTTCAATGGCAAAGGCGGCTGCGGCAAGACCACGCTCGCCTGGAATCTGGCCATGGGTCTGGGTCGGCGGGCGTCGACACTGCTGCTGGACGCCGATCCGCAGGGAAGTCTCGCCCACTGGGCGGACTGGTCCGGTCGGGAAGATATCGCCATCCGTGTGCGTGAGTGGGGTAGCGAGGCCGGCCGTGGGGAGGAGTATGCCTTCATCGTCACGGACTGCGCGCCGCGTCTGGAAGCGGAGGAGCTGAAGCAGATCGTTGCGGAGTCGGATCTCGTCCTGCTACCGGTCCTGCCCTCACCTTTGGACCTGTGGGCCAGCCGGCGCAGCGCCGACTGGATTCGGGAGCAACGGGCACAGCGCCCGACGCTGCGCGCGGCCTTCGTCCTCAACCAGGTGGAGGCTCAAAGTGCCCTGTCTCGGGCAGCCCAGGTCGCCATCGCCGAGTTGGGTCTGCCGGTTCTGCGGGCGGTGCTGCATCGGCGCGCCATTTATCGCAGTGCGGCCCTGGAGGGCCTGAGCGTCTATCACATGGGTAAGCGAGCCAGCGCGGCGCAAGCAGAGCTGGAACGTCTCATCGAGGAGATCGTGACATGAGCAGTCTGGAAGACAAGCTGAGTGCCAGTATGCAGAGTCCGCGGCGCAGCGGTGGCCGCAGCAGCACGACGGAAAAGACAGCGGAACCGGCCCCGGCGAAGCCGGCGAGTGGGACCCGTACCCAGAACAAGAGTCCAGCCAAAGACAGCGTGCAGACGGAGGATCTCAACGCCGGCGGCGGTCGCAGCCTGAATCCGCCGCGCATCTGGCCGGACTGATGCCGAGAACGGCGGTTTCGACGCCTGCCTTGGCCGGCATCGCCCCGTTTTTGTCCTGCTGACCTACTATGGCCATTCAACTGACGGACTATCCAGAAATCCTGGAGGCCCTCGGCGATAACGCTACCGAGCTTTTGAGCTCCCAGTGGCACGAGGCGGCGCGCATTTTCAGTCGCGGCGGGCTCGAGGCCTATCTGCAGGGAGCGGTCAGTCTCCAGGCCCTGGGGCGGGGCAGTGACCTCGTGCTCGCCTATATCGAGAGCGCTCCCCAGGTGGCCCGGGAGATCGGTGAGCCGGCGGTGTTCGAGATGCTGTCGGCGGCCATTCGCATGTTTTCCAAGACCAGCGCCGAGGTCTTGACCCTGTTTTTCTCCACTGCCCCCATCGTCGCACGCCGCCTGGGTGAGATCGAGCTTTTCCGTGGCTACCTGCTCCTGCTGGATCAGCTCCTGGCGCAGGCACCGCGGGGCGTGCGCCCCATGCTGGGAAAGATCGAAGCACTGCTGGAGCAGATGACCCTGGGGGGGCTACGACGCTGGGCTGCCTGGGGGATTTCCGCCTATCGCAACGACTTTGCTGCCCAGGCGGAATATTTCGGATTGCAGAGCGAGCAGTCGCGTGCCGTGCTGCAACAGGAACGCCGCGGCCTGCTCTTCATCGACGTGCAGCGCCGTCTGATCATGTATCTGCGTGCGCTCTGGGGTCGGGACTTCTTCCTGCGCCCCACCTCCGGCGATTTCGAGACGCGCCAGGGTTACCGTCCTTATATCGAGCAGTATTTCATCCATGTCCCGGACGCCTACGACGACATGGAGAACGCGCAGGGGCAAAAGATCACGGCCCTCGAGCTCTTTCGCGCCGCGGCGGCCCATGCGGCGGCCCACGTCGTGCTGTCCCAGTATGACCTGCGCCTGGAGCTCGCGCCGGCAGAACAGAAGCTCTGGATCGGCCTGCTGGAGGACGCCTGGGTCGAGCGTGAGGCCATCGCCCGCTTCCCCGGGCTTCTGCCCCTGTGGCAACGCCTGATGCAGGTGCCGGCGACGCGGACGCAGGAACAGACAGCGGCGCTGCCGGCGATCCTCGACCGTTGTGCCCTGGCCCTGCTGGATGCCGATTACCGCGACGAGCATCCCCTGGTGATCCAGGCACGGGAGAGCTTTGCCGCTCTGGTGTCGGCCGCACCGGGCGACGCCAGCGCGCGCTACACCGAGATGCTCCCGCTGGCCGAGGCGCTGGCGGCAGCAACGGCCAAGGCCGGGCTGGAGCTTCCGGGGTATGGCGATGTCGGGGCCATTCTCTACCGGGACGACAACCGCTACCTCTGGACGGTGCCGGAGTCGCAGCTTGGGGATATCCTCGCCGGCGGCCCACCGCAGGTTCGCAAGTATGTGAGTCTCATGGAGATGATCAACGCCGTGGACGTCGAGACGGCGGGAGACGATGCCCAGGAGATCTGGGTTCTTGCCACCGAGTTCTATGACGACGACGGCAAGACCTTCAACGAGCGCGAGGGCAAGGTGCCGGTTTCCCAGCCCATGAGCTACCCGGAGTGGGACTACCAGACGCAGCTGGAGCGGCCGCTGTGGGTCACCCTTTACGAAAAACGGCCGAAGATGGGCGATCCCGAGGTCATCGATGCCTTTCTGCAGGCGCAGAAGCCTCTGGTACAACGCCTCAAGAAACTCATCGAGGCGGTGCAGCCTCAGGGAGTCATCCGCCAGCGCAAGGTGGAGGATGGCGACGAGATCGATATCAACGCCGCGGTGCTGGCTTTCACCGACATCCGCATGGGCCAGCAGCCGGACCCGCGCATCGGTATTCGCACCCGCCTGCACCTGCGCGACCTATCGGTGCTGCTGCTCATCGACCTGTCGGAGTCCACCAACGATCGCCTGCGCTCCCGCAGCGAGGGCGATGTCACGGTGCTACAGCTGGCGCGGGAGGCAGCGGCGCTCCTGGCCGAGGCCCTGGAACGCATCGGTGATCCTTTCATGCTCTGCGGTTTCGATTCCAATGGCCGCCACGATGTCGAATTCTATATCTTCAAGGATTTTCAGGCGGAGTACGATGACAAGGTCAAAGGTCGGCTGGCAGGGATGACCGGACAGCTGTCGACGCGCATGGGGGCGGCACTGCGCCACGCCGGACACCTTCTGGACCAGCAGCCGAGCCAGAAGAAACTCGTGCTCCTGTTGACGGATGGCGAGCCTGCGGACAACGACGTGCGCGATCCCCAGTATCTGCGCTTCGATACCAAAAAAGCCGTGGAAGAGCTGGGGCGTCGTGGTATCCGGACCTTCTGTCTGTCCCTGGATCCCTATGCCGATGAATACGTCTCGCGCATCTTCGGGGCGCGCAACTATCTCGTCCTGGATCACGTAGACCGCTTGCCCGAGCGGCTTCCCCAACTCTACCTGGCGATGACCAAGTAATTTTGCTTTTATAAAAGTTATCGTTAATTTCTTTTTGCTTTACCTTATGAATTGCGCTGGCTAGCATGGCGGAGGCGTGGGCCGAGGTCGCTTCGGTCCCGAACGACAGGAGGATGTGGATGGACTTCATTGCCCTGGGCATACCTCTGTTGCCCCTGCTCTCGGCCCTGACGATTCTGGCCTTTCTGCGCCAGCGCAAGAAGGCGGCGGCACGCTTGAGCGTCGCTGCCCTGACCTTGGCCTTTCTGCTGGCGGCCTTCTTCCTCGGTCGTCACCTCGGGGGGAGCGGGGATGTGCTCATGCAGGCACCGGGCCTCTGGGGCAGCCTCTGGCTGGATCCTCTGAGTCTCATCCTGTGGACCTTCGTCTCCGGTATCAGTCTGATCGTCCATGTCTATTCCGTACGTTACATGGTCGAGGAACCGGGCTATCCGCGCTTCTTCGCGATGCTCGACCTGATGACGGCAGTGATCCTGCTGATGGTGGCGGCGGGGGACCTCATTACTTTGGTGGTGGCCTGGTTTCTGGTGGGCGTGGTGCTCTATTTTCTGCTGGGTCATGATGCGACGCGACCGGCGGCCGGTCGCTATGCATTCTGGACCCAGATCACCTATCGGGTGGGCGATCTGCCCTTGTGGTTCGCTGCCCTCGTACTCATCCAGAGCTACCACAGCGTGTCGCTCCCGGTGATCTTCGCCCGCATCGGCGAACATCCCGACGTGCAGCTCTGGGGCCTGCCCGTGCCGGAACTCTGCGGCTTTCTCCTGGCGCTAGCGGCCTTTGCCCGCTCGGCCCAGTTCCTGCTGCACACTTGGCTGCCCTACACCATGGATGGACCCACCCCCGTGTCGGCACTCATGCACGCCGGGATCGTCAACGCCGGGGGTTTTTTGTTCAATCGCTTTGCGCCGCTGTTCGAGCACGCTGGCTGGGCCCTGCACTGGGCTTTTGCCGTGGGCCTCGTGACAGCGGTCGTCGGTTCGGCGCTGATGCTCATCCAGAACGACATCAAGCGCTCCCTGGGCTACTCCACCATGGGGCAGATGGGATTCATGGTGATGGAGTGTGGTCTGGGGGCCTTTCCCCTGGCGGTCTTTCACCTCATTGCCCACGGTTTCTTCAAGGCCTCTCTGTTTCTCGGGTCGGGTGGGGTCATCGGCGAGGCGCGTCAGCGCGACGGCGTGCCGCCGGATCCGGTCTACACCTCGGTGGTGGAACGGCGGCCCATCAAACCCTCCCGCCTGCCGTGGCTCGTTGCGGCATCCTTGACGGTGCTGGTGCCTGTCATTGTCATCGGTCTGTCCCACTTCTTCGTCGCGGAGCGTCTTTTCTATGAGCAGGGCGTCATCATCCTGCTCTTCTTTGGCTGGGTGACGGGTGCGCAGGCGCTCTTTGCCGCCCACAAGCTGTCGCAGAAGGACCCTTGGCGTCTGATGAGTGGCATTCTGGTGTCCTTTGTGATCATCGTCGTTGGCTACACCCTCATCAGCCACTATTTCGGCGATTTTCTCTACCCCGACCGTAGCGAAAGCCTGCGCCTGTATGAGGTCGCCAGCATCCAGCACCTGTCCTTCGACCTGCTGGCGTTGCTGCTCGCCCTGATCTTCGTGGGCGGCTGGATGCTGACCTTCTTCCGCGAGAGTCTCGATTGGGGACGACGTCCAGGCGGGCGCTGGTATGGGCTCTACCTCGGCATCTACGCGCTCCTGTCGCGCGAACTCTATGTGGCCGATATCTACCAGCGCGCCAGCCAGATCCTGCTGCATTGGTCCCGCCGATTCAATGTCTGGCTGGGGTGGTGCTGAGATGCTTGCGGCCATCACCGTCTTTGCTGCATTTCTGGTACCGCTCTTTCCCTTGAGCTGGGTTTTCAACCGCCTTCTGGACAGCTTGCCCATGACCACGGCCCGGGCGTTGGCGGTACTGGCCTTACCGCAACTGGGCCTGTTGCTGCTGCAGTACGGGGTCGCACCCTGGGCACTGACGGATCCACAGCGTCGGGCACTGGTGGCATTGGCCATCTTTACGGCGCTGTTCTATGCCTTTCGCGCCCTGAGTGCGCGGGATCTGTTCATCTGGACCCGCCTGAATCTGAGCGCTGGTCTGGCCGTGATCTGGATCGCCTGGGCCATGGGCACGGCCATACCGGTCCTGCAGATCCTGGCCCTGACCTGGAGCGTGCCGGCGGCCTTGCTCACCCTCTTGAGTGGGGCCTTGGCGGCGCGGCTGGGCGGCAGCTATCTGGGGCTCATGGGCAATCTGGTAGAACCCTTGCCGCGACTGACGGCCAGTATCGTGCTGACGGTGCTGGCCCTGTTGGCGACGCCAGTCTTTCCGTCCTTTTTCGTCCTCTTCGGGACGGCCATGCAGTTACCGCTGTCCTGGATTCTACCGCTGCTGCTGTTGCTACCCCTCTGGGGCTGGTCCTGTGGCCGGCTCTTTCAGGATCTGCTCTTCGGTGCCTATCGCGGAGAGGCGGTGGAAGATCTGAGCCTTCTCAGCAGTCTGATGGTGTTCCTGGTGCTGTCGGGCCTGCTCGTCCTGGGACTGTATGGAAGTGGAGGTGTCCTGTGAGCCTGGATCTCGGAGATCGTCTGCAGGTACGCGCCATGGTCTATGTCGCCAGCGAGCCCATCCCGCGTTTCTGGCCCATGCGTACCTTCATCCACCACAATCCCCTCTACGGTCTGGAGGATCGGCCCTTTGCCCAGGCGGTGACCGAGGCCTCGGAGCTCTTCCACGCACGCGGTTATCTTGCACGTAGTCAGTATCGCGAGTATCTGGCGGCGGGCAAGGTGGATGAGCAGGCCCTACGCGATGGCGTGAGCCGCTTTCTCCATGGCAAAGACGCGGCAATTCCGGGCATCGATCTGGATGCCTGGCTGTGGGCCCTGAGCACCCGTTATCCCGGTGAGCGCGTTGTCCTGCGTGGTGACTGGATCGATGGCGCCGGCCTGAGGGCGATGCTGCAGGGCGAGGAGCCGCCGGCCCTGGGGGACGAGGCAGACGTCGATGCCGCCTTGCTCGAGCTGCTGGAGGCGCGTCTGCCGCCGCAGTTGCCGGTGTATACCCAGGTGGATCGCCTCTACGGCAGTCAGATCGGCGATAGCCTCGACGATCTGCTGACCAAGAGCTGTCTGGATTTTTTTGATGAGGGACAGTCGGCCTGGCAGGCACCGGGTCGTGAGGCGGGTTTCTTCCGATCCTGGAAGGCCATTGCCCGCCGCAATATCCGTTTCATGCTGCGCGGCCTGCATCTGCGGCAGCTTCTGGCCGAGGAGGATACGCCCGAGGGAACGATCGCCCAGATTCTGCGGCAACTGGAGGTGCCGGAGAGCGCCTGGCAGGACTACATCACCCGCGAGCTCACCCGCATGCACGGCTGGGCCGGCTTCATTCGCTACCGCAGCACGGCCAAGCACTACTACTGGGCGCAACACTATCCGGCGGACCTGGTGGATTTTCTGGCAGTGCGCATGGTGTTGGGCTTGGCCTTACTGCAGGAGGCAGGCCGGCATCAGGGAAGTCCCGTATCCTATCGTGCCCTGCGCGCGTCCTGGCAGGCACAGCCGCGGCTGGCGTACCTGCGCAGTGAGCTGCACTCGGCTCGGGTTCTACCGGCCTGGGCGCAGCGCCTCGATGATCTGCTCAGTCGTCCCCGTCCGCAGCGGGTGGCGACGGTGGCGAGCCAATACATCGAGGCGAGGCGCCGCTACGAGCTGGACCTCCAGCAGAAGCGGCTCATCGATTTGGCCCGGGCCGTGGGCGGTGACGCCGAGCAGGCACTGCGCCGCCTAAGCGCTGGAGAACTGCAGGGTCTGCGCCGTCTTCTGGGCGAATGGGAGGCGCAAGAGGGGTACGTCTGGCTGCAAGCCATGGAGTCGCACTACATAACAGAGCTTGTGGATCGGCTGCAGGTGCCGGAGCCGGCGCCAAGCCATCCCAAGCGTCCCTTCGCGCAGGCGCTCTTCTGTATCGACGTGCGCTCGGAGCCTATGCGCCGGCAGCTGGAGGCGCTGGGCGACTATCAGAGCTTCGGCATTGCCGGATTCTTCGGCGTGCCCCTCGGTTATCTCGAGTTTGGCAAGGGTAGCGAGATGCACCTCTGTCCAGCGGTGCAGACGCCCAAGAATCTGGTGCTGGAGATCCCGGCAGATCTGGAGCTGGAGGAGGAGGCCCTCTACGGTGCCCTGGAGCACGTCCTGCACGATCTGAAAAGCTCGGTACTATCGCCTTTCGTGGCGGTGGAGGCCATCGGCCTGCTCTTCAGCCTCGGACTCATCGGCAAGACCCTCCTCCCCTTGGGTTACCACCGTTGGCATGCCCGGCTGCACAGCGACAAGCCCGTCACCCGGCTGCTGCTGGATAAACTCAGCCCCGAGCAGGCGGATTCCATTATCCGCGCCATCCAGCGCGCCATGATCGTCAAGGCTCTGGCTCGGGAGCTGCGCATCTCGCGGGATCAGGTGACGGACGATGAGGTGCGCGAACTGCGTGAGATCGCTTTGGGTCACCAGCGTGGTCCCAGTACCTTGGCGCGTGAGCGCAATCTGTCGCCGGCGGAGGAGCTCGCCTTTGTCGAGAAGCTGCGGGATATTTATCGGGTGAACCATGCCGAGACCAGCCTGCAGATGGAGCGTCTGGGACGCATCGGTTTCAGTCTGGAAGAGCAGGTTCGTTATGTGCTGCAGGCCTTGCTGTCCATCGGCCTCGATCGGAATTTTTCCCGCTTCGTCCTGCTCGTGGCTCACGAGAGCCGCAGCGAGAACAATCCCTACGAATCGGCCCTGGACTGCGGCGCCTGCGGGGGTGGGCGGGGTCTTCCGAACGCCCGCGCGCTGGCGCACATGGCCAACAAGCCCGAAGTACGACGCCTGCTGCGCGAGCGCGGTGTGGCGATTCCCGAGGATACCTGGTTCCTGCCCGCGGTGCACAACACCACCACCGATGTCATAGAACTGCACGATCTGGATCTCCTGCCGGCGCGCCACCTCCTGTATCTGGAGCGGCTGCGCAACGGGCTGTCGGCGGCGACTCGGCGCTGTGCGGCGGAGCGGATGCCCCTACTGGGAGCGGCACCGGAACTTGCCGCCGAACCTTTTGCCGCGGCGGCATTGGCGCAGCGCCAGGCGCACGACTGGTCGCAGGTGCGACCCGAGTGGGGTCTGGCCCGCAATGTCTACGCCATCGTCGGTCGGCGGGCCCTGACCGAAGGCGTGGATCTCGACGCGCGGGCCTTCCTCCAGTCCTATGACTATCGCCTGGACCCACGTGGACGACTGCTGGAGAATATTCTTACCGGCCCGCTGGTGGTGGGCGAGTGGATCAACCTGGAGCACTATTTCTCGGTGGTGGACACGGAAAGTTACGGGAGCGGCAGCAAGGTCTACCACAACGTGGCGGGTCGCTTTGGGGTGATGACGGGCAATCAGAGTGATCTGCGTACGGGTTTGCCCATTCAGACGGTGATGAAGGACGGTAAACCCTACCACGAGCCGGTCCGGCTCATTGCCCTGGTGGAGGCGCCGCTGGCCTTTGCCCAGCGCACCGTAGAGCGGATCGCCAAGGTCAAATCCCTCATCGGTGGCGGCTGGGTGCGGCTGCTGATCCTTGACCCTGAGGACGATTACCGGGTACACGTACTGACGGAAGACGGTTTCGTCGTTCATCCCCACAGTCCGCTGCAGCGTGCTGCGGGCGAACAGACATCGATCCGCGTATTGGAGCACAGCACATGAAAGCCCTGAATCTCAGCCCACTCAAGAAACTCGAGATCATTCTCGAGGGTGCCCACAAGGACTTTGCCACGGATCTTCTGGATCGCGCCGGTGTGCAGGGCTACACCATCGTCGGCAATCTGTCCGGCAAAGGCAGTCACGGTATCTACGAAGGTCACGTGATGTTCAATGAGGACGACGTCCTCATCATGATCATCGTGGCCGTTCCCGAAGACCTGGTCGCCCCCATCCTCGAAGGTTTTGCGCCCTTTTTCGACAAGCACACTGGAGTGGTGTTCGTCTCCGACATCCAGGTCAGCCGTCTGGTAAAATTCCAAGGCGAACGTCCGTCCCCAAACCACTGAGTACGAGGTATCACCATGACCGATTTGGCCAGCGCCTATCTCATCGAGAAGGAGCCTTACTACAAGGAAGTGGACGACGAGATCGCCCTCTACGAGGCGGCCTACGCGGCACGTCTGCCCATGATGGTGAAAGGGCCGACGGGCTGCGGCAAGTCGCGCTTCATCGAATACATGGCCTGGCGCCTGAAGCGGCCCCTCATCAGCGTGGCCTGCAACGAGGACATGACGGCCTCGGATCTGGTGGGACGTTTCCTGCTGGACAAGGATGGCACCAAGTGGCAGGACGGACCCTTGACCCTGGCAGCACGCATCGGTGCCATCTGCTATCTGGATGAGGTAGTGGAGGCGCGTCAGGATACGACCGTGGTCATCCACCCCCTCACCGATCATCGCCGTACCCTGCCGCTGGACAAGAAGGGGGAGCTGGTGCACGCGCACCCGGATTTTCAGCTGGTCATCTCCTACAATCCGGGTTACCAGTCCTCCATGAAGGACCTGAAGCAGTCCACCAAGCAGCGCTTCGGCGCCTTGGACTTCCAGTACCCGGAGCGGGATCTGGAGATCGAGATCGTCGCCCACGAATCGGGCGTGAGCAACGAGGTGGCGGGCAAGCTCGTCTCCATCGCCGAGCGTTCGCGCAATCTCAAGGGGCACGGTCTGGACGAGGGGCTGTCCACGCGTATGCTCATCTACGCTGGTGCCCTGATTCAAAAGGGTATCGCCCCCATCACCGCCTGCAGCGTGGCCCTGGTGCGACCCATTACCGACGATCCGGACATGCGCGATGCCCTGGACGCCGCCGTCACGACCTTCTTCTGAATCGCTGGGTGTGCCGCTGCCCGCGCCTTGACCCCGCAATGGGGATAACTGGGCGGCCGTAGCCCCCAGCCGGTCGTTGCGATCCGGGCTGGTTCAGGGTCGGATTCGGTTGCGGCCCTCGTGGACGATCCATTCGCGACTTTTGGCGAGGAGCCGGTGGATGGAGCGTTCGCGATTGTAGACGGGTACCTGACTCAAGGGTACCCAGCGCAGCTCGTGGGATTCGTCGTTGCCGGGGATGGCCATGGCATCGTCGATTTCCACGAGGAAGCGGATGTCCAGGTGTTGATGCTCTGCCTCGCGCCGGTTGGCAGGGATGCGGTGAATGTCGATATCGAAGATATCCGGCAACACCAGGCGAATCCGTTCGGGCGGGAGTCCCGTTTCTTCGCTGCATTCCTTGAGGGCCACCCGCAGTACGTCCTCGTCGCCGTCGGCGTGCCCACCGGGCTGGAACCATTGGCCGAGCTTGCGATGGAGCATCAGCAGGACCGCCGTACGGTCGGGGTTGATGACCCAGGTGGAGCCGGTGATGTGCAGACCTGGGGTATCCCGCCGGAAGCAGTCGCTGCCGCTGCGCAGCAGCATGCAGCCGCGTCGGGCGTAGGCGCCTTCCTCGGGATAGCGGCTGCGGTAGTGGCAGAGGCGCCGTTCCAGTTCTTGACGATCCATGGGGGCTAGGTCCAGGAGGGATTCTCGACAGCGTGAATGGCCGCCGCCGCCGCCTCGTCCACGTCCGCCTCACGCCCGGCAATGATCATACGGCCGTAGGCGCCCACGGCGCGGACATCCACGAGGGTGATGTTGGCTGCTTTTTCTGCCTGATTGGCGGCATAGATGATATAGCCGGCGGGCTCGGTTTCGAGGATGAACATGCTCTGCTCCGGCAGGATCATGGAGCCCCGGCGATTCTGGCGATTGATCAGCACGGTGTGGTCGGGCATCATCCCACGGATGATTTCGTTCCAGGTGATGCGACAGGCCTTGCGATCCCGCTGATCGGCACCCATGCGCTGCAGCACCGCCCGACCCGCCTCGCGCACATCGCTCTGGTCGCGGTGATGGATGACCATGGCGCCGAACTCGCGCTCTATGACGAGCTGCGACAGGTGTACGCGCGTAGCCTTGAGGGCGATGTCCGTCAGCCGATGCACGGCCATGCCCGGCGAGACCTCTACCCACAACGCTGCGTCTCCCGGCACCGGCAGAAAACCCTGAGAGACCGTGGCGATGTAGGCAGCGAGCTGGGGCTGAAGGGAGTCTATGTAGACGTAGGTGCGTAGTTGAATCATGGGCCCAAGGGAGCATTATGCGTTCCCTATTGTACCGCGTCGGGCTTTCTTTCTCCAGAGAATGGAAGGGACGAATGGCTGGAATATCGTGGAATACTCAGAGTGGGGGACGGAAAAGCCGTGTTGCGGAAAAAACGCCAGGTGCTGGAAATTCTTTTTTGGCTGAGCCTTGTGCTGGGGGTGTACTTTTTCAGTCAGTGGCGCGGTGCCGCACCCATACAGGTGCAGCGATTGCCGCCCTTGTCCGTGAGCAGCCTCGACGGCCGACAAGAGATACTGCGATCCTATCCGGGCCAGGCGATGCTCATCAACTTCTGGTCGCCCGATTGTCCACCCTGCCTGGCAGAAACCCCAGCCTTGGTAGCCCTGGATAAAACCTTCTCCGGGCCACACCTGCGCATCGTCGGCATCGCCGTAACGGGCAGCAGCGCCAAGGACGTCCGCGGTGTCGCCCAGCGCTTTGGCATCCCCTACGCCCTGTACCTGGACGACGCCGGGGAGGCCAGCCACAGTGTCGGTGGCGTCGTTCTGACGCCAACCACGCTATTGGTGAACGGTCGCGGGGAGATCGTCGGGCGCTTCGTGGGCGCTATCTCCCTTCCGGTAATTGTCTGGAAGCTGCTCTGGCTTGGTTGAGCCGAGCGTCCGCGGACCGGTGAGTACCGGCGGATTCTTCCGGGCCTGGCCATCCCAGGCAAAGCGCCCCTGCGCACGTTCCCGACGATCGTACCGACGCAGGATCTCCTGCCAGTGGCGTCGGGCCGCTTCGGGGTCGCGTCGCGCCAAGGCCAACATGGCAAAGCCATCGTCCTCCCAGCCACAGGCTTCCTGCACTGCCAGCGGCCAACGCTGAAAATAACTCTCACGCATCAGGGTCGAGCCCAGCTCCGCAAGCTCCCGAGGAACCCCGAAGGTCAGCGCCCGTTCCCGCCACTCATCCCATTCCAGCACCAGGTCTGTGTCGTCTCTGTTGTCCATGGCCCGCATCCTCTCTCTCGCACATCACCCTGATCCCTTAGGTATAGTCAAGGAGTCGCCGCGGGTCAAATAATCGCACCTGAGCATCTTTTTACATGTCTCTGTACCTGTCTTAGCCTGGGTCCGTAACCACATGATTAACCATTGTATTAACCAGGAACCGGATTTGGTCGTGGCAGATAGCCGACTGCCGCAACCCCATGAACTAGCTGGTCGAGTCATGCCCTCTCCATTGAAGCGGCTGAAGAGGTCCAGAGGCACGTTTTTTAGTTGCTCCATTAATTATACTGATGACATCGTCTCCTGGTCATTTAGACATTTTCTGAGCTTTGGCCGTTTTTTTTACTACACTTTAGGGTGTCTATATGGATGACATAAACAGGGAGTTCCTGAATGCTTTCGTCGACAAGCTTCGCGCGTTATGGAGATAAAGAGAATTCCGATTTTTTTGAACGCTGGTTACCACGAATCCTCGAAGACCGAGACCGCGAAGGGCTGACGGAAAATATCCGTCGTATCGATGCCTTGATGCTCACCGTAGAACCAGGTCACTCTGCAGATTATGTGCACGAATTGTGTCTCATGACACCCTACGATTATCAGATGACCCTGGAGAGCGAGAAGCATTCTACCCACGTTCTGCGCATCGACCACAGTGCCCCGGATCTTTTGGTACGCGAGGTCAAAGACCCAGAATTGCACGGCATCTTTCGCAGTCTCAACGAAGTCTATCCTATCGGCGCCAAGCGACCGAATTCGCGCTACATGGGCGAAGTATTCCAGGTGGAGGACCTGGATACCCTGGTGAAGACTCAGAAGGCGCGGGAGGTCCGGTTTTTTTCTGCCGAACAAGTCGGAAACTTGGAACTGCCGGCCAACATGGCCATCGTCAAGCCCTCACCCTATACCCACAACATCGTCGCCTATTGGGAGCGGCCGGAGGGTCGTGAGCGGCGCTATGCCTTGGGTGAGGTGGTGCCGCGACCCGACATGCAGCGGGCCTATGGTGAGGCCAAGGAGCGACGCGCGGCCTTGGGTATCGATCGCTTGCTGCTGCCCATCGACCACCTGGCCACCCGTATCTACAGCCAGAATCGCGAGGTTGCCATTCTCGAGTATCTGACCTTGTCCAGCTACTATTACTGGGGTTCCTACGACATCGCCGATCAGAATTCGTCCACCAATGTCACCAAGAGCGTGCACTACGAAGACGTGCTGCAAAGTCCTGCCAAGGTGTTCACGGCTGCCAATCATCCCTATTTCTGCAATCATCTCATCGGCAAGCCTTCGCCGACGGAATCCTTCGCTCGCAACTTTGGGCCGCGTCTGCACCATATCGCCGTGGCCATCCGAGATGGACGGACGGCGGATCAGCTCAATATCGACTATGTCGTCAATTCTCTGCGCGACAGCGGTCAGAAATTCCTGCTGGAGGTCATCGGTTCGGAACGGGAAGGGCTCAAGCAGATTTTCTCCAGCGCTTCCGAGCATTCGTCCCTCATCATCGAATACGTCCAACGTTTCCACGGTTTCCAAGGCTTTTTTGCCAAGGAGAACGTGGCCGATCTGACGGCGGCGGCGGGAGCGGACGAAACCCTGCGCAGTCTCGAGACGGAGTCGCGCTCATGAGCGCGGTGCGGCTGGACAGCGTGGAAAAAGGGGCGGTAGAGGACCTGGTGGCAGCCCTGCCACCGGCGCAGCGGGAAGAGCGCGATGTGGTCGAGGGACTCTTGCGGGGGCTGGGCGATCTGGATTGGCGGCCCATCGCCGAGCGGGCCAAGCCTTGGCTCAAGGCCATGCGCGCGCAGGCGACACCGTTCTGGGCACTGGAGTCGTTGCTGAGCGAATACCCCATCAGTAGCAGCGAGGGCCTGGCACTGATGCGTCTGGCGGAGGCGCTGCTGCGGGTGCCGGATCAGGAGACCGCCGACGTGCTTCTCAGCGATCAGCTCTCTCGTGTGGATTTTCGCGAACAGGGCGATGTGGGTCTGCTGCACCGGCTCAGCGATCAGGTACTGCGGCTCTCGCGCCGGATACTCAGTCGGCAGGAGTCGGACAGGCTCACGCAACGGCTGGGCAAGCGGGCCGTGGTGCAGGGGGCGCTGCGGGCCATCACCTTGCTGGGACGGCAGTTCGTGCTCGGCGAGACCTTGGCGGCGGCACGCAGCAAGGCGGCACAGACCTGTAGCCATTATCCGAGTCTGCGTTTTTCCTTCGACATGCTGGGGGAGGGTGCGCGCAACGCGGCGGATGCGGCGCGCTACACCCAGGCCTACCGGGACGCTCTGCTGGCCTTGGCCAAACAGCCGGTGGGGCGCGGCGGACCGGAGGATCGGGACGGTATCTCCATCAAGCTCTCGGCCCTGCACCCGCGTTTTGAGGAAAGTCAGAGGCAGCGTCTGTGGCGCGAGCTTCTGCCGGTGCTGGTCGACCTGGCCGAGCTGGCGGCAGCAGGCAATGTCGGGCTGACCCTCGATGCGGAAGAAAGTGATCGTCTGGAATTGCAGCTGGATCTTCTGGACGCCTTGCAGGCACGCCTGCAGGGGCAGGCGCAGACCGCTGGGTGGCAGGGCCTGGGTCTTGCCTTGCAGGCCTACCAGAGTCGTGCCGCCGATGCCCTGGAATACGTGTTGGCCAACACGCGGCGCCACGGTGGACGGCTGATGCTGCGGCTGGTCAAGGGTGCCTATTGGGACACCGAAATCAAGCGGGCCCAGGAGATGGGCCTGGATGGCTACCCCGTCTTTACCCACAAGCACCACACGGACATCAGCTACCTGGCCTGTGCCCGACGCATGTTGGAGTACGCCGAGGGGCCAGAGGCAACCCTCTATGCCCAGTTTGCCACCCATAACGCCACCAGCATTGCGGCAGTTCTGGAGATGGCCGCGGGAATGTCCGCGCCCCAGTATGAGATGCAGCGTCTGCACGGCATGGGGGAGCGCCTCTACGATCTGCTCATGGACCGGCAGCTGATCCCGCGCCTGCGTATCTATGCCCCCGTCGGACCCTATCGCGAACTCTTACCTTACCTGGTCCGACGAGTGCTGGAAAATGGTGCCAACACCTCTTTCATCCACTTGCTCGCCAGCGGCACCGGCGACGCTGCCGAGGTATTGCTGAAGAGTCCGTTGTGGGCCGCCGATGGCAGCGCCCTGCCTTTGCCACGGGCCATCTACGGCACCCTGTACGGTGTCGAGCGCCCCAATAGCGCCGGCATCGACCTACCCTACGCGCGGGCCCGCGCCGGCATCGAGGCCAGAGCGCGCCGTCTGGAACTCACCCCGCCGCCGGATATCGACCCCGAGACGGTACCCTCCATCGTCTGCCAATTGGATGAGGCTCAGGCCGAATGGGACACCCTGGGTGTCACGGCGCGCGCCGATATCCTCTGGCGTGCCGCAGATCTGCTGGAGGAGCGGCGGGAAGAGTTCATCGCCTTGGTTCAGCGGGAGGGTCACAAGACCCTGGCCGATGCCGTGGCGGAATTGCGGGAAGCCGCCGATTACTGCCGTTACTATGCACTGCAGGCCAAACATTTGTTGGCGCCGCAGCGATTGCCCGGCCCCACGGGAGAAGAGAATCGCTGGTCCTGCCGAGGGCGGGGCGTCTTCGTCTGCATCAGTCCCTGGAACTTTCCCCTGGCCATCTTCGCGGGGCAGGTGGTGGCGGCCCTGGTCACCGGTAACACCGTGGCTGCCAAACCGGCAGAGCAGACCCGCGCCATCGCGGCGGCCATGGTGGAGCTGTTGTGGGAGGCGGGAGTGCCGCGTTCGGCCCTGCGCCTGGTCCCAGGCCCCGGCAGCAGTGTCGGTGCGGCGCTGGTAGAACACCCCCGGGTGGCGGGGGTCGTCTTTACGGGTTCCACCGCCGTTGCCAAGGGTATTCAGAGGGCCCTGGCCGCCAAGGACGGGCCCATCGTTCCCCTCATCGCCGAGACGGGCGGCATCAACTGCATGGTCGTCGACTCTTCGGCCTTGCCGGAGCAGGTGGTGGATGCGGTTCTGCGCTCGGCCTTTCAGTCTGCCGGCCAGCGTTGTTCGGCGTTGCGCGTGCTGTGCGTGCAGAAGGAACTGGCGGAACGGCTCTTACCTATGCTCGAGGGCGCCATGGACGCGCTCACTATCGGCCCGGCCCTGGATTTTGCTACGGACGTACCGCCGGTCATCGATGCCGCGGCGCAGCAGCAGCTCTGTCGGCAGATGGCAGATCTCGAGCAGACGGGCGCCCGCCTTCTTCATCGCTGCAGCTGGCCCCGTGCCTTGCGAGAGCGAGCCGAGAAGGATTGGGACGCGTTGCGTCTGGATTACCGGGACGAGCGCGGCGAGCTCCAGCACTTCGTGGCCCCCAGTCTTTATTTCATCGACGATCTCGCCGCCGTCCGCGAAGAGATTTTCGGTCCGGTCCTGCAGGTTTGTATCTGGGAGTCCGGCGAACTGGAGCGCTGTCTGGAAAAGATCCGCGCCCTGGGTTACGGACTGACCCTGGGGGTGCAGACCCGCATCGACGATCGTGCCCGGGCCGTGGCGGCGCGCTGTCGGGTAGGTAATGTCTACGTCAACCGCAGCATGATCGGCGCCGTCGTAGGAGTACAGCCCTTCGGTGGTGAGGGCCTGAGCGGAACGGGGCCGAAGGCCGGTGGGCCGCTCTACCTCACACGCATGGTGGCCGAGCAGACCATCAGCATCGATCTCACGGCCGCGGGGGGCAATGCCAGCCTGTTGGCTCAAGGAAAATGGTAGGCGCGTACCTGGTGCGTGGCTGGACCCGCTGGATCCTGCCCGGAATCGGTCTCCTGCTGGCGCTGGTGGCGAGCTTCGTGGCCGTGCGCGTAGATGCCTGGTGGTTCCTGCTTGCGGCCCTTGGCTGGGGAATCGTCGCTCTGGCCATCTACGACGCGCTTCAGCGGCAGTCGGCTCTGCTTGCCAATTATCTGGTGCTGGCGCGGCTACGAGGTCTGGCACTCCACCTGCGTCCCTTCTTCCGCTCCTACCTGGTGGAAGACGATCAGGAGGGGAAACCCTACAGCTACGAGTCGCGCAGCCTCGTCTATCGGCGCGCGGCCGGCATCAGCAGCACGCACCCCTTCGGTACCCAGCTGGATACCTACCGGGAGGGCTTCAACTGGATCACCCATTCCATGGCGCCCGTCAATCGCCCAGCGGAAAAACCGCGGGTGCTGGTGGGGGCAGAGGCCACGGAGCAGCCCTACAGCGCTTCGGTATTCAATATATCGGCCCTGAGTTTCGGCGCCATCTCGGGCCGTGCCATCGAATCCCTGGTCCTGGGGGCGCGCTTGGGCAACTTCTATCTGGACACCGGCGAGGGGGGGATCAGTCGGTATCACCGGGGGCACGGCGGCGATCTGGTTTTTGAGATCGGCTCCGGCTACTTTGGCTGCCGCGACGCTCGCGGTCGATTCGATCCGGAGGCTTTCGCCGACCAGGCTCGCCAAGATTGCGTGCGGATGACCGAGATCAAGCTCAGTCAGGGCGCCAAACCCGGTCATGGCGGCGTCTTGCCGGCCGCGAAGGTCAGTCCGGAGGTGGCGGCTGCCAGAGGCATCCCCGTCCATCGGGAATGTCGCTCGCCGCGGGCCCACTCGGCCTTTTCGACGCCCATCGAGCTGGTCCAGTTTGCTGCCGAGATGCGCCGCTTATCCGGTGGCAAGCCCGTGGGCGTGAAGTTCTGCGTCGGTCAGATCCATGAGGTCATGGCCATCATCAAAGCCATGTTGGAAACGGGCATCTATCTCGATTACATCGTCGTGGACGGTGCCGAGGGCGGTACCGGGGCAGCACCTCTGGAACTCACCAATCACGTGGGCATGCCGCTGCTGGATGGACTCATCGTCGTGCGCAATGCCTTGGTGGGAAGCGCATTGCATCACCAGGTGCGGCTGGCGGCCAGCGGTAAGATCCACTCCGGAACACACATCGCCGAGTGCATGGCCATCGGTGCTGACTGGTGCAACGCGGCCCGCGCCTTCATGTTTGCCATCGGTTGCATTCAGGCGCAGCGCTGCCACACCGGTACCTGCCCCTCGGGCGTGGCGACCCAGGATCCGGCCCGTCAGCGTCGTCTGGTGCCCGAGGTGCAGGCCGAGCGGGTGCGCAACTTTCACGATGCCACGGTCCATGCCCTCATGGACATCGTTGCGGCCGCGGGTCTAGAGCATCCGCGAGCGCTGCGGCCCCACCACGTCTACCATCGGGTGAGCGTGTCCAAGTCTCTTCCCCTCGATCGCATCTGGGAGTTCCTCCCGGAAGGCGCGCTTCTGGAGGAGCCGGGCAAGACCAGCTACGCTTTCTGGTGGCGAGCGGCGGACCCCGAAAGCTTCAAGCCGCGGTTGGATCTGAGTGTGGTGCGCAACACCGTGCCACGGCTGGCCTCTCTGCGTTAGCCTGGGGCGCCGTTTCGCGGGATAATCTGGCCGGGACGGGATGCGGCAGGAGCGGATATGCGGTGGTTGCGGGGGCGTAGTCTCTTTGCCCAGACGGCCTGGACCCTGGGTCTGGGCATAGTGGTCCTGCAGACCTTCTCCCTGCTGGCGGTGGTCTTCACGGTGCTGTATCCCTTGGCCCAGCGTTCGGCGGAAGATCTCGCCGGGCTGCTCATCATCAGCGCCCAGACCTACGAGCGTCTGCCCCTGCCCGATCGCAGCAGCTTTGCGCACAATCTCAGTCAGGACAATGGCATTGTCATCGGAGCCCCGGCACGCGAGCTGCCCCTGAGCGAGACCCACGGCCACCTCTATGGGCATCTGCTGTCGCGTATCCTGTCGGCGCGCCTACAACAGAGGATCCCCGTCTATACCGTGGATCGTCCCGTGCCCACCCTGTGGGTGCGGATTCCGGGTAGACAGGGTGCCGTCTGGCTACACTTCGACCGTCGTCGTCTGGCCAGCTCCCTGCCTCTGGCCACGGTCGTCATTCTCCTGCTGTCCACGCTGGCCCTGCTGATCCTGAGCATCATCCTGGTGCGCCGGGTGACTCGTCCCTTGGGAATACTCTCGGAGGCGCTGCGGCGCTCCTGGAAGGCGCCGATGCCCGAGCTTCCCGCCAGCGGCCCGCGCGAGTTTGCCGATCTACTGGAGGTCTTCGCCAATATGCGCACGCGCCTCAAGGCCATGATCGATCACCAGTCGCTGCTGCTGGTGGGGGTGTCGCACGATCTGCGATCGCCACTGACACGCCTGCGCATGGCCTGGGAGCTTCTCCCTGCAAGCACCCCCAGCAAGCTGCGCGACGGCATGCTGCAGGACATGGAACGCATGGGCGAACTGTTGTCGCAGTCCCTGAGCCTCGGCAGGGGATTGACGGCGCGTATCGCCGACCTCGACCTCATCGCCCTGCTGCACGAGGTGCGCGACGACTTTGAGCGCGCGGGCGGGCAGTGGCGGGAAGATCTGCCCCGCCGCTATCCCTTCCGCGGTGATTACGATGCGCTGCGCCGTCTGCTCAACAACATCCTGGACAATGCCCGCCGCTACGGCGGTGGCCAAGTGCAGGTGCGCCTCGTTCGCGGCGTCGGTCGCGGTTTCCTGCGGATCTGCGACGCGGGTCCCGGGGTTCCGGAGACGGATCTGGAGAAGCTCTTCGAGCCCTTCTACCGCGGCGACGATGCCCGCGGGCATGAGGAGGGGAGTGGTCTGGGATTGGCCATTGCGCGCCAACTGGCGGAGGCGCAGGACATGAAACTGCGCCTGTACAATGCGAGCCCCACGGGGGGGCTCTGTGCGGAGCTATCCTGGCCTACAGCCTGAGTCCTTGGCGCACTTTCAGGGCAGCACGCTGCGGCTCATGGCCAGAAGGTTCAGGGTACGCTGATCGCGAATGCGGTAGTAGACCCGGCTCGCGACCTTGCGCGCCAGCACGAGACCGCTGTCCTGCAGCATGGCCAGGTGCTGCGAGGCGTTGCTGTGGCTGGTGTTGATGGCCTTGACCAGATTCTGCATGCTCATCTCACCCTTGCTCAGCAGGCAGATGATCTTGTAGCGCAGCGGATGGGCGATGGCCTTGATGACGCCAGCCACGCGCGGGATCTCGCGATCGCTCAGGACGATTTCTTTCATGGCAAACTCCTTTCGATTCCGGTGACCTCAATGGACCACTGGTACATTGCAGGTTTCATGCCATGTCGGAGTGTTCGGGCTAAGTGATTGTTCGGCGGACGCTGGCCCCGTGCGAATGACCATCCTGTCCGCCCGGACACTGTAGCCGGACGGCTACGACGCCACGGCCAAAGAGCGCAATCCTGCGCATGGGCGGGCTTGCGGCTGTGGGTTGTTGGCGACAGCTGACTCAGATCTGATTTCGCCAGTACTGATCTTCCTTGTCCATGATTCGGGTGGCTTCTTCCGGCCCCCAACTGCCGGCGGAGTAGGTGATGATGTAGTCCACCTCCCGTCCCCAGGATTTGATGATGGGATCCACCACCCGCCAGGCCCACTCCACTTCGTCAAAGCGGATGAAGAGGGCCTTGTCGCCTTCCATCACGTCCAGGAGCAGGGCTTCATAGGCGTCCAGTTCCTCCTCGCCGTCGCGACGATAGGAGGCGTTCAGCTGCACCGGCCGCACGCGCATCTCAAGGCCCGGTTCTTTGACGTAGATCTCGATCTTGAGGCTTTCGGGCTCCAGCGAGAGCAGGATCCAGTTGGGTTCGATGCGCTCTATGGGGGTCTCGCGAAAGAGTTGCTGCGGTGTGTGCCGAAAACGGATGGCGACGCTGGAGGTCTTGGCGGGCAGCCGTTTGCCGGTGCGCAGGTAAAAGGGCACACCGCGCCAGCGCCAGTTGTCGATGTAGAATTTGGCGGCCACGAAAGTCTCTGTCACGGAATTCTTGGCGACCCCCGCCTCATCGGCATAGCCAGGCACGTGCTGTCCCTGGACGACACCCGGACCGTACTGGGCCCGCAGGGCGTGGGCATGTACGGCCGATTTGGGGATGGGGCGGATGGAGCGGAGCACCTTGACCTTTTCGTCGCGCAGGGCGTCGGCCTCCAGGGAGGGCGGCGGCTCCATGGCTACCAGGGTCAGAATCTGCATGAGGTGATTCTGTACCATGTCGCGCAGGGCACCGGCCTGATCGTAATAACCCGCCCGATTCTCGATGCCGCCATCCTCGGCCACGGTGATCTGCACGTGATCGATGTAATTACGATTCCAGACCGCCTCGATGGGCAGGTTGGCAAAGCGGAACACCAGCAGGTTCTGGACGATCTCTTTGCCCAGATAGTGGTCGATGCGGTAGATCTGCTCTTCCTTGAAGTGGCGGTGCAGCTGTTCATTGAGCTGCATTGCACTTTCCAGGTCATCGCCGAAGGGCTTTTCGATGACGATCCGGGTGTCGACCTCCTTATTGAACCCCGCAGCCGACAGTTGCTGCACTACCGGCACGAAGTCGGCAGGGCGGATGGCCAGGTAGAAGATGCTGGGATCCGGCTCCGTGCTACCCTTGGGCGTCAGAACCTTGCGCAGTTTCTGATAGGCCGCCGGATCGTGGATTTCTCCTTCCACGTAGTGAAAGTGCTTGCAAAAATTGGCGAAATGCTCGGCGCTGAAGCCTTCGGCGTACTGTTCCAGCTGTTCCTTGAGAAACTCCTGCCAGGCCTTGTCGTTCCAGGGACGACGGCCGAAGGCGATGATCCGCATATCCTTGGGCAGGCGGTCCGCGCATTTCAGGTGATAGAGTGCTGGCAGGAGCTTTTTGGAGGCGAGATCGCCGGTGGAGCCGAAGATGACGAATTGGCAGATGCAGTGCTCGTCCATGGAATCAGTGCTCCTTCTCGACGGCGTGGCCACCGAACTGGTTGCGCATCATGGCCAGGAGCTTGGCGGCATAATCGTCGCGTCCCTGGCTTGCCCAGCGCATCTGCAGGGCGAGGGTGATGACCGGTGCCGGGATCTTCTGTGCCAGAGCCGCCTGGGCGGTCCACAGACCTTCCCCGGAGTCGGCGACGATGGGGGCGATGTCCCGGAGTTCCTGATCCTCGGCCAGCGTCGCCGCGGTCAGATCCAGCAGCCAGGAGCGCACCACGCTGCCATAGCGCCACATCTCACCGATCTTGGCCAGATCCAGTCCGAAGGCTTCCTTGCCCCGCAGGATGGCGAAGCCCTCTGCGAGGGCTTGCATCATGCCGTACTCGATGCCGTTGTGTACCATCTTCACGAAGTGGCCGCTGCCCACCGGTCCGCAGTGGAGCCAGCCGTGGTCGGGCGCGGGTGCCAGGATCTTGAGGAAGGGTTCTACCAGGGCCACGGCCTCGGCCTTGCCACCTACCATCAGGGCGTAGCCCTCCTTGAGACCCCAGACGCCACCCGACACGCCGGCGTCTACGTAGTGGATGCCACGCGCCTCGACCTCCTGGGCCTCGCGCATGGAATCCTCGTAGAAAGCGTTGGCGCCGTTCACCAGAAGATCGCCGGCGCTGAGCAGGGGTAACAGTTCTTGCACGTGTTCCGCGGTGGCAGCGCCTGCCGGCAGCATCAACCAGACGACGCGCGGCTGCGGCAGACTCTGCACCAGATCGGCCAGACTTGCCGCTGCCTCCATGCCCGTTTCTGTGGCCAGGGCACGGGCTTTCTCGGTGTGGCGGTTGTAGGCCACGACGCGGGCGCCTCCCTGCTGCAGGCGGCGTGCCATGTTGGCCCCCATTCGTCCCAGCCCTACCATGCCGATCGCTTCCTTGCTCATCGTCGCTCCTTCGTCGCGCGGACACAAAATCGCTACAAACTGCTATGATCTGCACCCAGTATAGACAATATCCATGAGGAGAAGCCGAAGATGGCCTTGGTTCTGGGGACGCCGCTGGCTAGCGGCGCAACGCGCCTGATGTTGCTGGGGGCAGGCGAACTGGGTAAGGAATTTCTGATGGCGGCGCAGCGTCTTGGTCTGGAGACCATCGCTGTGGACCGGTATGCGGATGCGCCGGCGATGCAGGTGGCCCACCGCGCCCACGTGCGCGACATGACCGATGCCGAGGCCATCCTCGCCCTCGTGCGGCGCGAACGCCCCCACTTTCTGGTTCCGGAGATCGAGGCCATCGCCACGGATGCCTTGGTCCGCATCGAGGCCGAACGTCTTGCGACGGTCGTCCCCTCGGCCCGTGCGGTGCAGTTGACCATGGATCGCGAGGGTATTCGTCGACTGGTGGCGGAAGATCTGCGGCTCCCCACCTCGCCTTATGCCTTTGCCGACTCCCTGGAGGCTCTCGAGTCCGCCGCCCACGGCCTGGGTTTTCCTTGTGTGATCAAGCCGGTGATGTCTTCCAGCGGCAAGGGGCAGTCCGTGGCGTACTCCGCCGCGGAGCTGGAGAAGGCCTGGGAGACGGCGCGGGAAGCCGGCCGGGTGGCGGGGCAGCGCGTCATTGTCGAGGCCTTTGTGGAGTTCGACTTTGAGATCACCCTGCTGACCATCCGCAGTGCCTCGGGTACCCATTTCTGTCCACCCATCGGTCACCGTCAGGAGCGGGGGGACTATGTCGAGTCCTGGCAGCCGCAGGCCATGAGCGCGTCGGCTCTGAAGCGGGCCCAGGAGATGGCCCGGGCCGTCACGGACGATCTCGGCGGGCGCGGCCTCTTCGGCGTGGAGTTCTTTGTGCGCGGCGATGAGGTCTTGTTCAGTGAACTTTCGCCGCGGCCCCACGATACCGGTTTCGTTACCCTGGCCAGTCAGCGCCAAAGTGAGTTTGAACTGCATCTGCGGGCCATCCTCGGCCTGCCCGTCGACCCGGGCTTTCGCCGTCCCAGTGCCTCGGCGGTGATCCGCGGCGAGGCGCTTGGCTGGGGCCCAGCCTACGCCGGGGTGCCGGAAGCCCTGCGTGTGCCCGAGAGCGATCTGCGTCTCTTTGGCAAGCCCCAGGCGGACAAGCTACGGCGCCTGGGAGTGGCCTTGGCCAGTGGCGAGGACGTGGAGCAGGCACGAGAGCGCGCCGGCCGGGTGGCTGCGGCAGTGCGGGCAAGACCGACGTGAGCGCCGGTTCGTAGCACTACTTGGTTGGAGACGGTGGGGGATTGGGGATGGCGGGGCGCCAGCCGCGCTCCGGACCACCCTCAGGCAGAGACGAAGGCGGAGATACGGTCGAGGGCCAGGCGCAGATTCTCGTCGCTGGTGGCAAAGGACAGGCGCAGGTGTCCGGGACTACCGAAGGCCGAGCCGGGTACGAGCGCCACGCCGGCCTCCAGCAGGGCTTCGGCCAGTTCCAGATCGTCCTTGAGGCCCTTGCGCGCAATGACCTCGTGGAAACCCGGAAAACTGTAGAAGGTGCCGTCGGAAGGCAGGACCTCGACGCCCGGCAGCTCCCGCAGACGGCCAAAGACGTAGTCGTGGCGTCGCTCAAAGACCCGCAGCATGGGACGGATGTACTCGTCGCCGCTCTCGATAGCGGCCTGGGCCGCCACCTGGGCGATGGAGGTAGGGTTGGAGGTGCTTTGGGACTGCACGGTATTCATGGCAGCAATGAGTTGGCGCGGGCCGCCACAGTAGCCGATGCGCCAACCGGTCATGGCGTAGGCTTTGGAAACCCCGTTGAGGACGATGCAGCGCTCGGCGAGGTCGGGACAGGCATTGGCCAGATTGACGAACTTGCCCTCGCCGAACAGGATCTTCTCGTACATGTCGTCGCTGGCGATGAGCACCTTGGGATGCTCCCGCAGGACCGCGCCCAGGGCGGCGAGCTCTGCCTCACTGTAGGCCACCCCCGAGGGATTGGAGGGACTGTTGATGACCAGTAGCCGTGTCTTTGGCGTGATGGCGGCGGCGAGTCGTTCCGGATCGATCTTGAAGTGGTCGTGGGCGTCCGTGGCCAGGATCACCGGTTTGCCCTCGGCCAGCAGCACCATATCGGGATAGGACACCCAGTAGGGCGCGGGGACGATGACCTCGTCGCCAGGATCCAAAAGAGCCTGACAGAGATTGAAGAAGCTCTGCTTGCCACCCACCGATACCAGAATCTGCTCCGGCCCGTAGTGCAGGCCGTTGTCGCGGGCGAATTTGGCGATGATGGCTGCCTTGAGTTCCGGAGTGCCTCCCACGGCCGTGTATTTGGTGAAGCCGCGCTGGATCGCCTCGATGGCCGCCGCCTTGATGGCATCGGGTGTGTCGAAGTCCGGTTCACCCGCCCCGAGGCTGACGATGTCGCGCCCTTGTTGACGCAGCTGGGCGGCACGGGCGGTGACGGCCAGGGTAGGGGAGGGTCGGACAGCCCCAACGCGGTGAGAGAGGCGAATTTCCACGATGCAAGACTCCAGTCCCAAGGTGAGTGCGGTGACAAGACAAGGGGCAAGATTCTAAGGGACTGTCCCCAAAAATCAACCGTAACGTGCTGATTCTCTCTCCCCCGAGCTGCGCTGCCGGTACCGGTGAGCGTTGCGCATGCAGCAGGTCGCTCATGAGGGGCAAGGTGGTAGCCGGAAACGAACTAAAGTATTGAAGGATGGTCGGAAGAAGGTGAGCAGCGGGCGCGAAGAGGGGGGTGAAATGAGCGGTTACGAAGAGAGCGCGGCCTGGTTGCGGCGTGCCCAGACGGATCTGCAGGCCTTTGTGGAGGCCCTCGCCGAGCGTCTGGAGGGCGATATGCCCGGCCTCGTGGAGGTGGAACGCAAGCGCGAAGGGCTCTTCTCAGGCAAGCGGCAGGTGGTGCAGATGCGCATCCACGTCGACGGCTACGACTACATCCTGAGTCGGGAGGGTGCACGGGTGTTGACGCGCCGCTCGCAAGTGGTGCGCGGTGTGGTGCTGCGGCACGAAGATCTGCCGCTGCAGGACTGGCTTCAGGGCCTCGTCGAGGATGTCGGCAAGCTCTCGGGGCAGATGCAAAGCGTGAGCCAGGCGCTGCACGATTTTTTGCTGCAATAGGGGAGCATGCGTATGTCATTATGGGATCGGATCAAGCGCGGCGTGGAAGAAGTGGCACAGGATGCCGAAGCGGCCGTGCAGAATCTGGGTCAGCAGCTGGCTCCCCAGATCAAGCAGCAAAGCCCCGAGGAGATGCAGCGGGCGGCGGAGTGGCAGTCGGCTCTGAGCGCACGCCGACTCCCTGGCTTTGTGGAAGGGCGCTTGCGGGCCACGGCCAATCATCAATTGCCCTGGATCAGCAGCGGCAGTGTGGCGGCACTCCTGATGGAGCGTTCGCACGGCATCCGGCCCCTCGGCATGGTCAGCGGCAACTGCTGGTACCACTTTGGCTACTCCTGGACCCAGGGGCACCACGATGGCTGGCGCAACGCCGTGGCCCGCCTGCAGCTGGAGGCTGTGGCCATGGGTGCCAATGCGGTGGTGGATGTGCGCATGCGAGTACACCGGGGCGAGAGCCAGGACATGGATTTCGGTCTGGTGGGCACGGCGGTGCGCATCCAGGATCTGCCACCCTCGGCAGAACCGGCGGTGGCGACGGTCTCGGCTTTGGAATTCGTCCGCCTGCTGGAAGATGCCGTGGTTCCGGTGGGCATTTCCATCGGCGCCTATTACGACTGGTATCAGCCCTACCTGGGTACGACACTGGACCAGGCTGGGCAGATGGCGCCCTTCGGCGCCGCTTTTCAGAACATGGAAATCACGGATCTCTCCAGTTTTCAGGAGAATGTGCGCCGCCGTGCCCTCTACGATCTGCAGCAGGATGGTCAGCGTCTGGGCGCCGGCGTGTTGGCGCACACCCATTTCTGGCAGGTACTGCGTTTTGAGGGCGACCAGGATTCGCCACAGCGTTACCTGTGTCGGCACATCGCCATCGGCACCGCCGTGAGCTACGAGCGCCAGCGCACGCCCCAGCACGAACTGAGGCCGGTCTTGTCCCTGGCCGATCGTCCTCTCAAAGCCTTCACCCCCACCGTCAAGGATCTCGTATGAGCGAAGACACACTGGCACCGCACGCGGTAGAACGGCTCAAGGGCCTGCGTTCGCAAGGCAGTCACGAGGGCATTTTTACATCCGACCTGTCCGTCAACGAGTTTGTCATGGTGCGCAAGGCCGAATTCGAGCCTTTGGGCCTCGTGGTCGGCTCATGCATCTATCACATGGGTATCCAGTACGGTAACTGGAACCAGAACATGGAGATGGATGTCCTCTCCCAGGCCATGTACCAGGCCCGAGAACTGGCCATCAGCCGTATGGAGCAGGAAGCCATCCTGCTCCAGGCCGACGGTATCGTCGGTGTGCGTCTGGAGGTCAAACGCATGGAGTGGGATCCGGACATTCTGGAGTTCATGGCCATCGGCACCGCCATCGCCCACCGCAGCGGTGCGCCCGGCTTCAAGGGCGTTGGCGGCAAGCCTTTCACCAGCGACCTGTCGGGTCAGGACTTCTGGATGCTACTGCAGGCGGGCTATCGGCCCATGGAGATGGTCATGGGCTCCTGCGTCTACCACGTCGCCCATCAGGGTGTCCTGCGTTCGATGGGCAACATTGGCCGCAACACCGAGCTGGAGCAGTTCACCCAGGCCATGTACGACGCCCGCGAACTGGCCATGGAGCGGATGCAGCACGAGGCGCAGGAAGCCCAGGCCGACGGTATCACCGGGGTGCAGCTCCACGAAGGCAGCCACAACTGGAAACCGCACATCATCGAATTCTTCGCCGTAGGCACGGCCGTCAAGGCCATGGACGGCGCCGACGCCAAGGTGGACGAACTGCGCCCGCAGTTGGTCCTGCCCGTCAACGATTGAGCCCTTTGGGCAAGGAGCAGCCGGATGTCCCTCTTCAAACACGCCAGCGAGATCCTGCAGGCCAGGATCAACCATTTTCTCAACAATGCCGAGGACCCCTCGGAGACCTTGGACCTGTCCTACGAAAAGATGCTGTCCAGTCTGCAGGAGACCAAACGGCATCTGGCCGATGTGGTCACCGAAAAGATCTCCCTGGAAAGTCAGATGAACGATGCCCAGAAGGCCGCCGATCGCGCCGAGGCCGATGCCCGCACCGCACTGGCTGCCAACCGCGAGGATCTCGCCAAGGCAGAGCTTGCGCAGAAGCAGACCGCCCTGGAAAAATTGCAGTCCCTCAAGGACGCGCACGACCAGATCAGCGCGCAGGCGGACAAACTCACGGACTACGAGCGTAAGCTGCAGGATCGGATCGAGCAGTTCCGCAACCAGAAGGAGGTCATGAAGGGAGAGATGTTGGCGGCCAAGTCCGAGGTGGCGGCGGGTGAATCGCTGGCCGGTATCGGCAAAGGTATGGACGATGCCGGCGAGGCATTGCGCCGAGCGCAGGACCGAACCCGGCAGATGCAGGCCAAGGCACAGGCGGTGGATGGTCTGATGGCGTCGGGCGCTCTGGCCGATCCGCTGGATACCCGCAGTCAGACGGACCGGGAAATGGACAAGCTCCGGGAAAGCGGCGGTGTGGACGCCGATCTTGCGCGTCTCAAGGCGGAAATGGCGAAATC
>ERZ1669250.220-NODE-220-length-29954-cov-6.712967_pt1 | contig 29954 bp, 31 predicted proteins | sample MGYA00579295_ERZ1669250 | MGnify/ENA primary metagenome ERZ1669250 (study PRJEB41166, sample SAMN08046056) | hot springs metagenome | biome: hot spring; feature: acid hot spring; material: thermophilic sediment; isolation source: thermophilic sediment from acid...
GATATTTGCATATTTGGTTGTTAAGATCATGGCTTTAGTGGCATTTATACCATTATCCCACGCATCATATCTTAACATATATTTATATCCAGATAAAAAAATGGCCCACATATCTCTAAATTCAGTCGCAGTTTTGGTATTTACATATCCAAATGGTAGCTTAGAGAGCTTAGTCAACACATCATACAATGTTTCATTCTCTTTAACATATAACAATCCATCAGATTGGGCAATAAAATTCATGGAAGGATATATAAAGTCTAGATATCATAATGTTTCAATAAGCAACATGACAATAAAATTCTCTTTGATCGAACACGCAAATTCAACTGTAATGACAATATATAAAAATACGTCAATAGATTTATGGTTAACGGGAATATTTAACAAGACAAACAATGGTACAAAAATAGACATGGCATGGAGGTCAATAAATATTAAAGGACATTTTGATGTTTCTTATAACAATGAGGAATATGATCTTAATGACATATTTTCAGATATGAACGATAAATTATCATTTATATTTAAATTCATAAATAATATTGAAATAGATACAATCAATTTCTCAGCCCTTTCAAAACCATTGAGTGAATGGAATAAAATATACAATCCATCAACAAACACAACAATATTCTATTACAATGCATCATCATACTTATTGTTAAATGCTACCTTAAACGATTATTCTTTAAAGATAATCTATGATCCATCAAGTACAATAGTAACACCAGGGTATGCAATAGCCACAAATAATTCTATAGTAGTTTATTCTAACAGCCCAGTGAATTACATGAATTACATTTACGTTGCTGTTGCAGTAATTGCAGTCATTGGAATCATTTCAGCAATATTTTACAAAAATAAAAATAAAAAATAATTTTTAAAATTTTTTACCATTTTTCACCAGTTATTTTTTCATATAACATTAAATATAATTCGCTGGTCTTCTTAACAAGGTCTTCAGGCAAAGGAGGTATATCTGGCTCCTTTTCGCCTTTTTCTCTTGCCTTCATGAGCATATCATAGTATCCTATGTCTTTGTAATATTTTCTTACAAATTCTTTGCTCAATTCTACAAAATTGCCTTTTTTGTATTCTTCTAAATCCCAAAATCTATCCTCATCTGCTGTTCCAAATGTATCTACCAATACAGGCTCCCTTTCATCATCTAATGCCCATTCTTTTTTACCGTCCACATGCAATAATCCCCTTTTCATTACGTCCTTGTTAATGACATCATCTATTTTTAGTATTTTTTCTTTAATATCATCAAGTTCATCCTTATTTAATCCTCCTATTTCCATGGCCTCTTCGAAGCTCAAAGGTCTGTCATATTCTTCAAATTTTGTTGTAACTTCAAAAAATGGCTGTGGCAAAGGTTCTCCATATTTTACGTTTTTTATTCCAATTTCTGCTGGGTTTATTTTACCTTTTAAAAGTCTGTCATAAAATGATCCTGCAATATAATATCTTGTAATAAATTCGAGCGGTATAAGAAAATTATTTCCATCCTTTTTTCCCTTCATTGTTATTTGGAATCTCCTTACTTTCATTTTGTTCATTTCTGGTAATTCAATGAAGTGTGTCTTTATTCCCATATTCGAAACTATTTTAAACCAGTGTGCAGAAGTTCTAGCTAATGATGCACCCTTGTAGGGAATCTTAGATGGTATTATTTTGTCAAAGACAGATATATTGTCGGTAAATACAAAAAGAAGCTCTTTTTCTCCCAATGCATAGACTTCTTTTACCTTACCTTTTCTAACTAGCTCCATGTATTTTAAAATAGTATCATATATATCTATTTTTCTATTTTCTATATCGTTATTTTAAAATACGTATCGGTATTTATGGTAAATGTGATAGTCAATGAATGATATGGGAGGCTATCTCATCATTGGAATAACCTGGTTTGTAGGTTTAGTTTCTGTTTTTTTAATGTTATGGGCAGTCAACAAAATTGCTCCTAAAAGGGATAAAAATAAAGAACCCGCTAGAAATGATACTTATGAATGCGGTGAAAAAACTATAGGAGATGCTTATGGCCCTTTTAATGTACAATATTATTTTATTGTTTTGCTATTCGCAGTTTTTGATGTTTCAATAGTTATGCTAATCCCATGGGCATTTTCTTTCAATAATGTTAATAAAAATAATGTAATTTTTATGACAATATTTCCACTAATTTATGTAATAATAATCTTGCTGGGTGTTTTTTACGCTTTTAAGAATAAATATTTTGAATGGAGATGAATGATATGAGGGATACAATATTATTTACAACAATTGAAGAAGTTTTGAATTGGGGAAGAAGCAATTCAGTATGGCCATTTACTTTTGGATTAGCATGCTGCGCCATTGAAATGATGGCGGCACAAGGTTCCCATTATGATATAGCGAGATTTGGGAGTGAAATTTTCAGAGCGTCACCAAGACAGGCCGACTTAATGATTGTTGCAGGGACAGTCACAAAAAAAATGGCCCCAAGGGTTAGAAGATTATACGAACAAATGGCATCTCCAAGATATGTAATTGCATATGGTTCATGTGCAACCTCTGGAGGACCTTACAGATTTGGGTATTCAGTGGTAGAAGGAGTAGATAAGATTATTCCTGTAGATGTTTACGTGCCTGGATGTCCACCTACACCTGAGGCTTTGATATATGCAATTAATAAACTCCAAGAAAAAATAAGAAAGGGGGAAACTGAAAAATGATTATTGAAGAAGGGGTTTTAAAAGATGGAACAAAGTATATTTTGGTAGAAAAAAGTACATTAATAGAAGAATTAAATAACTTAAAAAATCAGGGTTATGACTATCTTATATTAATGTCTGCAGTAGACTATAAGAAATATAGGGAAGTTGTATATCATTTGGGTTCATATAATGATAATAGGAAAATTGTATTAAAAGTCAGGACTGAAGATGATATTTTGCAATCATCAACACCTTTATGGGGAGCAGCAAATTGGTTTGAAAGGGAAATTTACGATTTGATGGGTATAAAATTTGAAGGTCATCCAAATCTAAAGAGGATATTCTTACCAGAAGGATGGCATGGCCATCCATTGAGAAAAGATTATGATATGTCTAAAAAACAATACGTAAACATGAAAGAAGATGGCACAGATCTTGTTAGTTTTAATCCTGAAGACGGGTGGTAAAGATGGAAGAAAAAATTTTGGAAGTAAATTTTGGTCCTCAACATCCATCTACTCACGGCGTTTTAAGATTGAAAGTTAAATTAAATGGCGAAACTGTATTATCTGCCGAGCCAATTATAGGATATTTGCATAGAAATGCTGAAAAGTTATCAGAATTTAATTATTATGCTTCAAATTTGATTTTTATGGATAGGTTGGACTATGTTGGAAATCATAACATGGAATTGGGATATGTTTTGGCGGTTGAAAAATTAGCAGGTATTGATGTTCCAGAAAGGGCAATTTGGTTAAGAATGTTGTTTGCAGAACTCAATAGGATTGCAAGCCATTTGGTATGGGCGGGAACCATGGGACTAGATCTTGGTATGATAACTCCATTCTTTTATGCCTTTAGAGAAAGAGAAAGAATTTTGCAGCTTTTTGAAATGGTTTCAGGGGCAAGGCTTACATACAATTATATAAGCATTGGTGGAGTCTATAACGATTTACCAAATGAATTTGATGAAAAGTTTAAGGAATTTGTAAACGATTTTCCTGCCCGGTTGAACGAATTAAAATCCCTTTTTGAAAAGAATGAAATTTTTATACAAAGGATGAAGGGTATAGGAATATTGCCTCCTGAAGTGGCAAAAAGTTATAGCATAACTGGCCCAGTTTTAAGGGCAAGTGGAGTCAATTATGATATTAGGAAAATTTCTCCATATCTTTATTATGATAAGGTTGATTTTGAAATACCTATATCACACGGAATGGATAACTACGCTAGGTTTGAGGTAAGATTCAAAGAAATGGAACAATCTTTAAAAATTGCTAAACAGGTATATGAAAAGTTACCCCCTGGTGAATATCAGAATTCATTATACAAAAAATCCGGTTTAATCAATATAAAAGGCGCTGGAGAATCATATGTTAGAACAGAATCTCCAAGGGGAGAATTTGGTGTATATGTTGTAGGTGATGGATCTAAAAAACCTTATAGGGTAAGGATAAGGTCACCGGCATTCCATAATTTGTCTGCTGTTAATGAAATGGTAAAAGGATTAAAGATAGCAGATTTAATAGCGACATTATCTACATTGGACCCAGTTTTTGGGGAGGTTGATAGGTAATGATATATTCAATACTTCAGCTTATTAATTTTATATTAACATATATAGGAATTTCATACTCCCAATATTTACCTCCATATGGTGCATTGTTCCAAAGGCTTATTGTTGATACTATAGGCGCATTATTAATATTCATTGCGGCCTCATTAACTATAGTTGTTGTTATATACATTTTTAGAAAATGGATGGCCGATCTTCAACAAAGAATTGGACCAAACAGAGTAGGTCCATACGGTACACTTCAGTTGATTGCAGATGCTTTGAAAATGTTTGGTAAGGAGGATATAATTCCAGATAATGTTGATCCAATATTGTTCAGGTTTGCCCCTTATTTAGTTTTTATTCCATTAATCATGAGCTACCTTTTAATACCTTATGGTACAATTTATCATTGGGCCATTATTTTCACAAACGTTAATGTAACTTTATTGTTGATCATTGCATTTTCTGCAATTCCACCAATAGGTGAAATTATAGCCGGATTTGCTTCAAACAATAAATTTTCATTGATAGGCGCCTTGAGAGCGGCTGCACAAGACCTTAGCTACGAAATACCTATGATGATATCATTAATAGGTGTAATAATGTTAACTGGTTCTTTGAATTTAAATACAATATCTCAATATCAATGGCATTATATTCCAATAGCAATTTTAGAACCTATTGGTTTTTTGGTTTTTTTCGTTGCAGTTTTAAGTAAAATGGCAGTTGTCCCATTCGATTTGCCAGAAAGTGAAAGTGAACTTGTTTCAGGGTTTAATGTTGAATATTCAGGTTTAAGATTTGGTATATTCTATCTGGGCGTTTTTGGATCAATTTTCTTTGGATCTTTGTTTATTTCAACAGTTTATCTTGGAGGAGGATCAGATTTACCATTTTTGCCCGGATTTGGATACATATGGCTGTTGATTAAAGCATTCATATTCACGTTCCTCTTTTTGACAATATGGGTATCATTACCTAGAATTAGGGTAGATAAATACATGAATTTTGGATGGAAATACTTGCTTCCTTTGTCATTGATCAACTTACTATGGACAATGGTTTTATTATTATTTATACATGGGGTGTTATGAATGGTCAAGGGTATATTAAAAGGGATGTTTGTAGTATTGAAACATTCTAGGAGAAAACCTGTTACTGTTGAATATCCTGAGAAAGAAATACCTTGGCATACAAAGAGGTTTAGGGGAAGGGTGATCTTGAATTTAGATACATGTATAGGATGCTCATTATGCTCTCAAATATGCCCAAATGAGTCCGATCATATGGTATATTTTGATTATGATAATGGTAAAAACAAAAGAAAAATATATCCTGCTGTAAACATAGGTACATGTACCTACTGTGGTTTGTGTCAGGCCATATGCCCAACAGGATCAATAAGGTTGTCAAACGATATGACATTGGCAAGCTTTGAAAAAGATTTTGATTATTTACCAGATAGATTGTCTAGAACTGAAGAGGAGTTGAAACATCATGATTGAATACATATTTTTAATGACTGGAATTATTGGTGGAGTATTTTCATACCTCGTTGTAATTGAGAAAAAATTGTATAGGGCTGCCCTTTGGCTTATGCTATTTTTACTATCTGTGGCAACTCTTTATGTAATACTTGGATCTGGATTTATGGGGGCAGTTCAAATCATTGTTTATGTAGGAGCTGTTATCACTTTGTTAATATTTACAATAATGCTAACAAGAGGTGAGGAAGTTGCGGATTAGTACAGCTACCGCATATGGTATATTATTGTTTATAGTATTATTCTTATTCGAAATTAAATATAATGCAAAAATAACTATTGACTCATCTCTCAATTATTTATCTACTTTAGGACTTAATATATTTTCTCCTGAATATTTCATTGTTATGATAATTTTAGCAATATTGATTTTGTCATCAATGGTGGGAGCATTTTACCTTGCTGGAAGGGATGATGAGATATGATACAACTTTGGATGGATCTTTTTATTAGTACATTATACTTCTCAATTGGAATCATAGGCATTCTATTGGCAAGAGGCGGCATTAAATTATTAATGAGTGTTGAAATAATAGTAAATGCTGCAAACCTAAACATCTTAGCATGGGCGATAAACATTCAGGATTATAATGGAATATTCTTTGTACTTTTATCCATTTCTATAGCTGCAGCAGAATCTATCATTGGATTTTCAATATTTGTTGCGTTACACAGAAAAGGTAAAGGAATTGATTTAACAAAATTGTCAGATTTAAGGTGGTGAAATATGAACATATATCAATTAAACATATGGAACCAATATGTTATTGCTGCATTCATGATATTTGTTTTGCCAATAGTAATGTTCCCTATCATATTGTTGATCGGAAAATTCAGCGAATTTGGTAAAAAGATATCTGGAATCCTCGCTACTTCAGGAATTTTCATATCATTTATATTATCCTGGTATGTATATTCAAAAGGTACATTTTCATTTGACCCCTCATATTATTATTTTAACTATGAATTCCCATGGTTTGCAAACATAACATGGGGTGTTTATGTAGATCCATTATCAATAACAATGGCATTAATGGTTTCTGGCGTGTCATTCTTAATACATATGTTTGCAATTGGATATATGGGAAAGGATCCAAATAAGCACATCTATTTTGCAGAAACATCATTATTCACAGGTGGAATGTTGGGTTTAGTTTTAAGCGCAAATCTTGTTATGTTATTCTTATTTTGGGAATTGGTAGGATTGTGTTCATATTTACTGATTGGATTTTGGTATTTTAAGCCAAATGCCGCGTCCGCAGCTAAAAAGGCATTCATCGTTACAAGGGTAGGAGATGTTTTGTTGATATTAGGCCTTGCAGTTTTATATTGGGCAACAATCAATACAAATAATACTTTGTCAATATATAATTTAGACACACAAATACCCATGTTAATAAATAAAATGCATTCTAACTTTCAATTGGCATTGGCTGGTGCATTAATACTTGGAGGCGCTATAGGTAAATCTTCACAATTCCCATTGCATGTTTGGATACCAGATGCAATGGAAGGTCCTACAACTGTTTCAGCATTGATACATGCAGCTACGATGGTAACAGCAGGTATATATTTAGTTGCAAGGGTTTATCCAATTTATATATATGGTCAACCATGGGTAGGATTTTTGGTATTATACATAGGAGCATTCACTGCATTTTTGGCAGGAACAATTGGAATTGTCGTTAACGATATAAAAAGAATTTTGGCATATTCAACAATAAGTCAGCTCGGATATATGTTATCTGCTCTTGGGGTTGGAATTGTAATAGGTGAATCTACTGTGGGATATAGTTTATATCATCTTGTTGTTCATGCATTTTTGAAAGCCTTGTTATTCTTATCAGCAGGTTCAATATTGTTCATGCTCCTTGATATAAGAGATATAAGAAAAATGGGTGGTCTTTGGAAGAAAATGCCTATTACAATCACCGCCATGTTTCTTGGAGCATTAACTTTAATAGGATTCCCACCTCTTGCAGGTTATTTCAGTAAAGATGCTATAATATCATTATCATATTACGGCTATATGGAAAATACATCACTCTTCTATGCCTGGTTCCTATTGCTTATCGGTACATTTTTAACTACGGTATATACATTTAGGATGTTTTTTGTTGTATCATTAGGAAAGCCTAAGAGTTATGCAGCAGAAAATGCAAAAGATCCACCATGGGTGATGATAGTTCCATTAATAATTCTATCAATATTGTCAATAATATATGGAGTATTCCAATCCGATTTTTACAATTTCTTCAATGGTGTTTATAACATGAGTACATTCAAATTTGACATTCCATGGTATATTGAATGGCTTCCATTTATTTTTGTATTGTTAGGTTTATTAATAGCATATTTATATTATGCTACATATAAATTAAGTGCAGAAAATTTTGCAAGAAAATCTGGAATAATTTACAAGATTGTCAAAAACAAATATTATTTGGATTTCCTGTTTACAAATATAATAGCAGAAAGGTTCATGTTAATCTTGGCAAAAGTTTTCAACTTAATTGATAAATATGTTATTGATGGTATAGTAAATGGAATAGGTTGGATTTTCAAGAACCTTTCAGATTATTTCAAGAAAATACAGGTTGGTATTGTACAATATTATGCTGCAATAATGCTGGGAGGTCTAATTGCAATATTGATTACAGTTATTATATTAATAGGAGGGATATAAATGGATGATATATTAATTTATTTGATATTCGCATTTCCATTGTTATTTACAATAATTCCTCTATTTACAAAGAAATATGCAAAATTAATTTCAACGGTTTTTTCAGGTCTATTTTTATTATTCATTCTATATATCTTTATAATAAAATATGATAAAACATCTATTTACACGTTATTTTCATTATCAAATGGAATATCTTTTGATGTAATCATTAATTATTTAACATTACCGCTCTTGCTATTAGTAGCATTGGTTATATTTATTGCAATATCTTATCAAGACAAAAATATTGAAAATTCATATTTCTCATATGTATTTCTTTTAGAATTTTCTTTGATCGGTGTGTTTTTATCTTATAACCTAGTATTCTTTTACGTCTTCTGGGAACTTGTGCTAATACCTGCATACTTTATGCTAGGTAGATGGGGTGGGCCTAGGAAAGATTACACATCATTAAAATTCCTCATATATACACATGTTGGATCTGTTTTTATGTTAATTTCAATATTTATCATAGGATTTTACAATAATTCCAATTTCTCATATTCTGTATTATCTAACGTAAAAAATATTCCTAGTCCATTAATACCAATAGTGTTGCTAGGCTTCTTTTTAGCATTCTTCATAAAATTACCATCATTTCCATTCCATACATGGGCTCCAGATGTTTACGTAGAATCCCCAACAACCTCTTCTATGATATTTTCAGGATTGTTATCGAAAATGGGTGCATTCGGAATATTTGGCATATTTATAAATAAAAATGGAATAGGATCTTTGTTACCCACATGGGTAGGCGTTCTATTGATAATCTTGGGTATAACATCCATAGTCTATTCAGCATTAGTTGCATTGGCACAAAAGGATCTAAAGAGATTGGTTGCATATGCAAGCATAGGTCACATGGGATTTATCACACTTTCAGCAGGTGTATTTTTGTATATTTCACCCCTATCACAATATTTGAATGGAATCAAGTTAATTTTAACGGGCGGTATGTTCATGATTTTTGCACACGGTATAATAATACCAATCCTTTTCGGTTCCGTAGGATCTGTGGAAAGATCTACAGGAACAAGGTCAATGAATGACCTTGGAGGAATAACCAAAATGATGCCAAACCTTGCATTTATAATGGTAGGTGGATTCCTGGCATCGTTAGGACTTCCTGGATTTGCAGGTTTTATATCAGAGTTTTCTGTTGTAATAGGTTCTTGGATTGTTTTGCAATATTGGTCATTTATTCTTATTTTTGGGATGGTTGTTGTTGCAAGCTATCATATATGGGCTTTACAAAAGACGTTATTTGGACCATATAACAATTACCTTGGGAAAATATCTGACATGCTATTAAACGAGCTATGGCCAATGTTACTTTTGCTAATAATAGCATTTATTATAGGAATTTACCCCTATCCTATTTATCATTTATTTTATAATTATTCTAATATATTAATAGGAGGTGCATAAAATGCCAAATATTAATCCATATTTGGAGCCTATAATATTGTTGGTATTTTCGCTCATATCTTTAATTTTGATTCCTTTTGTAAACAAGAAAATTATAATGGCAATATCTTCAATTGGAATTTTTATATCATTTATTTTATCTTTATATGTTATTTTTAATAATGATAAAAGCTTCTATTTATCAAACTCATTTTTTAATTTTACCTATTATACATATCTATTTTTCATACTATTCACATTTATAGGTTTGTTTTCAGAGATATCACTTAGGAATGTTAACAATAAAGATATTTCGATTTATTACGTTTTAATACCATTTTCATTGATATCTATGTATTTTGCAATATCCTCAAATAATTTGATATCTTTGTTTGTTTCATTTGAAGCTGCTTCTCTAACAACCTATGTATTGGCTGGTATACCAAAGGAAAAAAGGACTTTGGAGGCATCGTTAAAGTATTTTGTTATAGGAGCATTATCTTCCGGTATAATATTGCTTGGAATTTCCTATTATTACATATCTACAAATACTTTATCTTTATACAATGTTCCTGGAATTAATAATTTGTTTTTATATATCTTATCTTTATTAATGTTATTTGTTGGTTTTGGATTTAAGTTATCACTTTTCCCATTCCACAATTGGGCCATTGATACATATACAGGTGCTAGAGCTACTGTATCATCATTATTATCTACAGCAAGCAAAATTATGGCCCTCGTCATAATGATAAATATATTTTTCAACATTCAGTTATTAAACTTCCACGGTTATTTTGACATTAAAACTACAAATGATCTTTTATATTATATTTTCATTGCAATTTCCATTTTGACAATGTTTTATGGAAATATTACAGCCTTAATGCAAAGGGATGTAAAGAGAATGTTAGCTTATAGCAGTATTGCAAACGCAGGATATATGTCAATGATATTTTCATTGCTTTATTATTTAAATTATAAGACATTTATCAATACAGTTTATATTATTACATTTATATTTTCATTAGCATATGTTATAATGAAAGGTGGTTCATTTATTGCAATGGAGAATTTTGAAGAATATTCGATTTCGACAACACTTGATAATCTATCAGGTCTTTCAAAGAAGAGCCCAATACTTGCCTTATCATTTTCAATCCTCCTTTTCTCATTAGCTGGTATACCTCCTACCCTCGGTTTCATGGGCAAATTCTATTTATTTTATACACTCGTCGTGAATAATCTTTGGTGGTTTGCCATAATAGGTGTTATAAATTCAGCAATATCAGTATATTATTATTTCAGAGTTGTAATGTATATGTATTGGAAAGAACCAAAGAATGAAATTAAAAATGATAGAGTATTAGAAATCATAATTCTTACTATGGCAATATTATCCATAATATTAGGAATTTTAGTACCTTATATTTTCAACATAGGGGTGATTAAATGATTGAGGATATATACATTGAAATCTTTTTAACAGATATACTATTTGGAGATGTAAAAAGCGCATATAATGCAATGAAAAAATTATATGAAAAAGGAATGCATAAAAAAGTAAAAAATGATGGATATTTACTTTTGGCCGATTATATAATCAATGTATTGGAAAATAAAATATCCATAAAAGAATTTAAGAAAAGAATTCTTGAATTATCAGAAAAATATCCGGAAATATTCATGAAAGATAGGGAAGAGACTGGAGATCCTAAAAAATTTGCATATTCCATAATACACAAGGTAGAATATGCAATAAATCGATATGATATTGAATACCCATATTACAACATGCAGAGGTGTGATGATCTATGAAGGAATGTATAGAAGAATTTGAAAGGATGGAAGAATACGAGGAAAGTGCAGCTCATGTGTTAAGATGTTTTAAAGAATATGGAGAAGATATATATTTTGATGATGAAGAAAAAAGGATGGTATTGGCCAGGGAAGTGTGGGATCCTTCAGTGAAGGAAATAATGGAAATAATATCGAAAATAACAAAGGTGGATTCAAGAAAAAGGTTTATTGAACTGAAAGAAAAATATAATTTAACGATGTATTAAAAAAATTTATCTTTTAAATTATTTTTATGTTTTTTATGTATACTGTATTAAAAGTTGAAAAGAAAAATCAGGCAAAAATAGATGATCTATATAAAGACGATTTGGTGAGCAGGCAAACAATAATAAAGAGAGAAGGAGTTTCATTAAACCTAGAGCCAGATTATATTTATGTTTTGATTGAAGGATCTGATGAGGCTGTAAAAAGGGCTATAGAAATAGGTGAAAAATTTTCGGTAAAAATTGAAAAGAATGAAATAGACAGTATATATAAAAAAATAAAAGAACAGGATGAAAGTAGTTTAGAAGGTTTTGGATCAATATTTGGTTAATATGCTTCATTTAATCCTTTTTGATTCTGAACTCGAAACCATTCCTGAAGAACTATGGACACATCCAATTGTAAAAAAGCATGCTGAAAAGAGAGGAAAGAAACCAAAGAATATGCTTTTAGATTCATCATATCACCATCAGGCAATAAGAAAACATTTTCCAGGACAGGAAAATAGGAGGGGTAGACCGGATATAGTTCACGTATTTTTATTGAATAGCTTGGAAAGCATATTAAATTACGAAAATAAACTCCGTGTTTATGTTCATACCAGGAATAATGTGGTGATAAAAATTAAACCTGAAACAAAGATTCCTAAGGCATACCATCGCTTTATTGGTTTGATGGAATCATTATTTCAGAATTCTTACGTTCCTGATAAGGAAAATCCATTGATGTGGATTGAAAATAAAGATATTTTTTCTTTAATAAATGAAATTAATTTGGAAAATGTTATTGTTATGGATGAAACAGGTATTCTCTCTAAACCATCCGAATTTCTGAAAGAGGATACTGTGATTTTAATAGGAGGATTTCCAGAAGGAAAATTTTTGTCAAATGTCAATGAATATGAAAAAAGATCAATCTATAACCAAAGGTTAATGGCCTGGACCGTGGCAAATGAAATAATTGTAAATTATGAATTAATGTATATGAAATTACATTGATCTCAAAGATCTCATTCTATTAATTTTCTTTTCAATCAATTCAGGACTTCCAATATCATGTCTTACGTATATATTTCCACTAACATATTTCAATGCTTCTTCACTTACACTGTAAGCACTATTTAAATCTTCAGCTTTAGTTACTATAGCAATTGATCTGGAATGAGTTGTTAATATTTTATTATCTACGGCATTTACAGAGCCAAAATATACTTTGGCTCCAGTTTCCCTTATCTTATTTATATCAATATATATTTCTTGATTTTCCTTTGGGTTAGTTCCATATCCGACTGGAACAATATATTTTACTAAAGTGGAAAGATGTTCAAAGTAGAAATTTTGCCTTAATCTCCCTCTTGCCATGTCTGATATTATATCAACAAAATTTCCTTTTAAGAGTGATAAGACGTTCATAGCTTCTGGATCACCAAACCTTGCATTGATTTCAACAATTTTAGGGCCATTTTTAGTAATCATGAATTGACCATAAATAACACCTTTATAGTATCTGCCTTCTTTTCTTAAGGCATCAATTATCTGTTGAAGTATGTTCAAAGAAAAGTTGTAATCATCTATTGTTATAAAGGGAAGTAGATGGTTTGACATTGAATATGATCCCATACCTCCTGTATTAGGACCTTTATCACCTTCATAAGCCCTCTTAAAATCTTGAACCAGAGGCATAGGAATTAAATTTTTGCCATCTGTAAATGCCTGGAGGCTATATTCTTCACCTTCAATTTTTTCCTCTATTAAAACACCTTTTCCTCCACCAATATTTTCTTTTATTATCCTTTCACAATAATCAATTGCCTCTTCCTTTGTTTGAAAATGGTCTCCTTGGACCCAAACACCCTTTCCACCTGTTAATCCAACAGGTTTTATAACAAATGGAAAATCAATATTTTTTATAAATCTTTTAACTGAAGCAAATTCTGTGAAATAATAATATCTCAAGTTTCCTGGAATATTGTATTTTTCCATAATTTCCCTCATAAATTTCTTATTCGTTTCGATTTCAGCAGCTACAGAGTTTGGAGAGGCCGTTTCAATTCCTAACATGTCCAATTTTTCCACAATCCCTAATTCCAACGGTGCCTCTGGTCCTACTATTGCAACATCCACCTTCCTATTTTTTACCGGTTCCCAATTTAAAATTTTATCTATATTTGTTTCCTTTTCAATTAAATATTCTTTGCTGAGATTTTTTAATCCTGGATTTAAGTTTCCCATAACTGTATATAGGTTACCACCACTTTCAACTATTTTTTCACCTATGATATTTTCTCTGGCTCCACCGCCAATCAACAATATATTCATTTTTTATCATCTCCCAAATTAATGTTTAATTTATTAATTAAATATTCTTTTATGCTATTAGGGTTTGTTGCGTCTATACCAAAATACAAAATGAAATATTTAGTTATTCCTAAAATTATGCTATTTCCCTGTTTTCTAGAATAAATAAGCCTTTTATTTTTCAAGAATTTTATATGTTCATTTATCTTTTCTCCAACATATTTTCTGAGTTCAGAAACTTTTACAGGTTGTAGATATGCAATTAAAGCCAGTGTTTTCAATATATCCTTATCTATTTCGGGTTTTGAAAACCTGTATCCAAATTCTAAATATTCTTCTTTTAATTGCATAACATATTTTTGTCCTATTTTGGCTATTTCAATTGAGCTATTTCTTTCATTGTATTCCTTTCTCAATTCATTAATTGCTTTTCTCACTTCTTCTTTGGGTATATTCAATCTCTCTGAAATATCTGAAATTTTCAATGGTTCTTCAGATGCAAATAAAACTGATTCTACAATATTCTTAACATCCATCAATTATGATTAAAAAATTGTTCTATAAATCATTTACACTTTAATATGCTATTTGCTAACATATGTCTGAAATAGTATATATAATTATATGTATTATCTTCTCCTCGGTAGAGGTGAAAAAATGGCTGAAGAATTAAATCCGTTCAAAATAGCACAGGAACAGCTTGACAGGGCTGCTAAAATAATGGGCCTTGATCCACAGATACACCAGTTTTTGAGGGAACCCATGAGGGTCTTGGAAGTAACAATTCCAGTTAAAATGGATGATGGAACAACAAAAGTGTTCAAGGGATTTAGGGTTCAATATAATGATGCAAGGGGACCAACAAAAGGTGGTATTAGGTATCATCCACAGGAGACCTTGGATACAGTCAAGGCCTTAGCAGCATGGATGACATGGAAAACCGCAGTAGTGGACCTCCCATATGGTGGAGCAAAGGGAGGAATTATATGCGATCCAAAGAATATGAGTAAAGGCGAGTTGGAGAGACTTTCAAGAGGATATATTAGGGCCATAGGCAGATTCATAGGTCCAGAAAGAGATATTCCAGCTCCAGATGTATATACAACACCAGAAATCATGGCATGGATGATGGATGAATATTCAAAGATTGTTGGATACAATGCACCTGGAGTAATAACAGGAAAACCAATTGAAGTTGGTGGCTCTCTTGGAAGGGGAGATGCTACTGCAAAGGGAGGCATGTATGTATTGAGAGAAGCTGCAAAGAAGATAAAGTTGGATCTTTCAAAGGCCACAGTTGCAATCCAAGGGTTTGGAAATGCAGGACAATATGCACATAAATTGGTTACAGAAATGTTTGGTTCAAAGGTTGTCGCAGTAAGCGATTCAAAAGGAGGAATTTACAATCCAGCTGGCTTAAAGTTTGAAGAAGTATTGAAGCATAAAGAGAAGACTGGTTCAGTAATAAATTTCCCAGGCGCAAAGAATATTACAAACGAAGAACTTTTAGAGTTAAATGTAGATGTATTGATCCCAGCCGCATTGGAAAACCAAATAACTGAGAAAAATGCTGATAAAATAAAGGCAAAGATCGTATTAGAATTGGCAAATGGACCTACAACTCCTGAGGCAGATATAATATTGTACAAGAAAGGAATATTGGATCTTCCAGACTTCCTTGCAAATGCTGGAGGAGTTACAGTTTCATACTTTGAATGGGTACAAAACATAAATGGATATTACTGGACAGCTGAAGAGGTATATGAAAAATTGGACAAGAAAATGACAAAGGCATTCTGGGATGTAATGGAAATGCAGGAGAAATATAAAGTCTGCCCAAGAACAGCAGCATATATAGTATCAATAAAGAGAGTTGCCGATGCTGTAAAAGCAAGGGGCTGGGTATAAACCTTTTAAATTTTTTTATTTTTTCTTCAGCAAAGTTATAAATATTAATTATTATTAATTGAATATAAGGTGATTTTAATGGAATCAAAGCTTAGTACAGGTACTACAACCGTAGGTTTTATTACAAAGGAAGGTTTAATATTAGCTACTGAAAGAAGGGCTACAATGGATTATTTTATAGCACATAAGGTTGCACAGAAGCTATATGAGATAGACAAATACATTGGTATGACAACAGCAGGTTTGGTAGGAGATCTTCAGGTATTAGTAAGATATTTAAGAGCAGAAGCTACATTATATAGACTAAAAAATAAAAAATATATGAGTATTAAAGCAGCTACCACTATGATATCAAATATTTTGAATGAGACAAAGTATATGCCTTACTATGTTAGTTTAATAATAGGGGGTTGGGATACAACGGGATATCATGTTTATGGTATTGATGCCGCCGGTGGTGCAATTGAAGATAAATATGTAAGTGCAGGATCAGGATCTTTGTTTGTATATGGAGTTCTAGAGGATTCTTATCACGATGATTTGACATTAGACGATGGAATAAACCTTGCAATAAGGGCTATTAGTGCTGCCATGAAGAGGGATTCTGCGTCAGGCGATGGTATTGATGTTGCAACAATAACAGAAAAGGATGGTTTTATTAAAATAGATGATGAAGAGATAAAAAGAAGAATGAAAAAACTTAAAATACTTCCTTAAATTTTATTAAATAACATTTTTAAAAAATTTTTTGAAGGCGTCTTTTATGTCTAATGAAATCTGGGAAGATATATTAAAGCAAGTTAAAGATGCTGTAAAGGAAATTGCAGGTGATGTATCGATAACAAACATCGATTTTGAAGCGTCACTTATTGTAATTTATACAAAAGACATTGATTATTTTACAGAAAATCCACAGATTATAAAGCAAATAGCACAAAAAATAAAAAGAAGAATATCTGTAAGGCCCGATCCATCTATCCTTTTGGATGAAGAAGAATCTAAAAGGATAATAATGGAAATGGTCCCTCCTGAAGCAGGTATTACCGAGATATATTTCGAGCCAGAAACATGTGAAGTTACAATTGTAGCTGAGGCACCAGGATTAATTATTGGAAAGGAAGGTCAATTTTTAAATGAAATTAAAAAAAGGATAAAATGGGCACCAAAAGTAATTAGAACACCACCAATGTCCTCAAAAATTATAACTGAAATAAGAGAATTTTTAAAGGAATCAAGCAATGAAAGAAGAGAATTTTTAAGAGAAGTAGGTAGGAGGCTGAACAGGCCAATTTTGACAGGGGAAAATTGGTTTAGAATAGTATCATTAGGTGGATACAGAGAGGTGGGGAGATCTGCAACATTATTAATGACAAGAAACAGCAGGGTTTTAGTAGATTGCGGTGTAGTGGCTGGAAATGTTCAAAGCAAAGAACCTTGGTCAGGTGCACCTTATTTATCTGTACCAGAAATATGGTCACAAGATGCATTTGAAACTGAAAATAACCCATTCAAGTATTTGGATGCGGTTATACTTACACATGCACATTTAGACCACTCTGGATTAATACCTTTATTATACAAATACAATTTTAAAGGGCCTGTTTACATGACACCTCCGACAAGGGATTTAACAGTTCAACTATTGATGGATTATTTAAAATTATCACATTCAGAAGGAACCAAAGTACCATATGAATACATTCACATCAGGGAAATGCTTAAAAGAACAATAACAGTTGAATATGGTGAAACAACTGATATAACACCCGACATGAGGTTGACATTTCATAATGCTGGGCATATTTTAGGTTCATCAGTTGTTCACATTCATGTTGGAGATGGTTTATTCAATTTAGTATTGACCGGTGATATTAAATTTGAAAAGACATGGTTATTTAATGCTGCAAATAATAAATTTCCAAGGGTTGAAGCTGTTATTATTGAATCAACGTACGGAGGTAAAAACAATTTCCAACCGTCCAGGCAGGAGGCAAGTGAAAATTTAAAGAATGTCGTTAATAATGTTATTAATAGAGGTGGAAAAATATTAATCCCCGTTTTTGCTGTGGGGAGAAGCCAGGAGGTAATGGTCGTTTTGGAGGAATATATAAGAACAAATCAAATCCCTCCTGTAAATGTTTACATAGATGGAATGATATGGGAGGCAACAGCAATTCACACGGCATATCCAGAATATTTGGCAAAAGAATTGAGAGAAAAGATATACAAGAAAAATGAAAATCCATTTTTGTCACAAATTTTTGTAAGGGTAGATACATCGGAGATGAGAGACAAAGTAATACATGATCCAAATCCATCCATAATACTGACAACTTCCGGTATGATGAATGGTGGACCAGTTTTAGAATATTTTTACTATTTGGCGGAAGATCCAAAAAATGCATTGATATTTGTTGGATATCAAGCTGAAGGTACTTTGGGAAAAAGAATACAAAGTGGAGAAAAAAATATTACATTGGTTCATGAGGGTCAAATGGTAAACTTAGAAGTTAAGATGGAAGTAATAACTATAGACGGATTTTCAGGACATTCTGATAGAAAACAGCTAATACAATATATAACATCAATGAAACCTAAACCAAATATAATAATAACAAACCATGGTGAGGAAGGCAATTGTATTTATTTGTCAGAAACATTCGAAAAAAGATATGGTTTTAAATCTATATCTCCTAAAAATCTAGAAACAATTAGATTAATATGATTGATAATATTGAAAAATTGAATGAGGATATTATAAAATGTTCAAAATGCCCAAGGCTTGTTAAATTCAGGGTTGAGGTATCAAAAAGGAAAAATAGGTTTTATGGCGAGGAATATTGGAGCAGACCAGTTCCAGGTTATGGAAATATATCTGGGAAAATTTTAATACTTGGTCTTGCACCTGCTGCAACTGGTGGGAATAGAACAGGTAGAATTTTCACAGGTGATAAGAGTGCAAAATTTCTTGTAAAATGTCTATATCTAGCTGGATTTACAAATCAACCAACATCTGAAAGAAAAGATGATGGTTTAATATATTACGATTCTTATGTAACTGCGGTTTTAAAATGTGTTCCGCCAAACGACAGACCTTTAAATTCTGAACTGGATAACTGCCGGGAATATTTGATAAATGAAATCTCTTTAATGAAAAATTTGAGGGCTATTTTGGTTTTAGGTAGAATAGCATTTGAATCCCTCATAAAAGCATTGAAAGAACTTGGATACAACACAAAAGGAATGGAATTTGTTCATGGAAAATATTGTGATGTTGGAAACATAAGGGTATTTTGTTCATATCATCCTAGCCCTAGGAATGTAAATGTTGGTAGGATAAATGAAGAGATGATGTTATCAATTTTAAATGAAATAAAAAACTTTGTTTATAAAGAATCTCAAGATAAATGAATTAAAAATAGGAAAGTTTATAAACATTATTAAGTTAAATGAATTATGGCAAATAAAAAATCTAGATCAACTAAGGCGAAGAAGGAAGAGGAAGAAGATGAAGAGATTTCAGAAGAGGAAGAATATCAGGAATTTTTGGAAAGCCTTTTGGCAGAATTTACATTGGCATTCCTAAAAGATATGGAAAGACACGGAATTTTTGAAGAAAAAGAGAATGATGAATTCCAGATAAATGAGGAATTTTTGGACAAGATAATAGAGAAAACAATTAAAAATATGTCAGATTCAGAGGAGATTGAGGATGTAGCAACAGAGGCAATACTTGAAACATTGGACGAATATTATCAAAATGAAAACCTATCTGAAGAGGAGATGTTTCCAAGGGCAGAAATAGTATTGAGTTACGTAATAGAAGACGTCGAAAAAGAAGTAAAAAATAAAAAGAATGATTGAATGTGGAATCGATGAGGCCGGGAGGGGACCTGTAATAGGTCCTCTTGTTATTTGTGGTGTTTGTGGCGACTCAAATTTATTAAAAGAATTGGGTGTAAAAGATTCAAAAAAATTATCCCCAAAAAGAAGAGAATTTCTTTTTGGTGAAATATTAAAGATTGTCAAATCTTATAAATGCGTTGAGATTTGGCCTGAGGAAATAGATTCTATGAGAGAAAAGATGAATATTAATGAAATAGAAGAGAAATATTTTTCAGAAATTATTAATTCATTGGAAGGTGATATATTCATATTGGATGCTGCAGATGTATCAGAAGAAAGATTTGAGGAGATGATTAGAAAAAATTTAAACAAGGATGTAAAAATCATTTCAAAACATAAGGCAGATAGGGATTATCCTATTGTTTCTGCAGCTTCAATTATTGCAAAGGTAACTAGGGATAGAGAAATTGAAAAGATAAAAAAACAAATTGGTGATTTCGGTTCTGGATATCCATCAGACCCAAGGACTATAAAATTTATAAGAGATTATATTGAAAAAAATGGTAAATTTCCTCCATTCACGAGGAAATCTTGGAAAACAATTAAAAATATCAATAGACATATAGAAGAATATGGTGATTGAATATGGAAAAATTATATGAACTGGTTAAAAAATTCAATGAAAGGGCTAAAAAGGATGATAAATTGAGAAGGGAGATAGAAAATTTGGATAGGAAAATCTTGGTAGAATTTGTTGATGATGGTAAATATTCTTTTGAATTAAAGGATGCGCATATTGAAGAATTAAAAGATTACAATGGAAATTATGATATTGAAATATACATTGATATAAACACATTTAATGAAATATTAGATGGAAAAACAGATGCGCTCAGTGCATATATATTGAAAAGATTCAAGGTAAAGGCCAGTTTATCTGATAAATTATTGATATCACAACTTTTAAAATAAATATTCAATGAAATATTTTCTTTTTAGAATATAAAAATATTTTTAAACTTATTGAATTAAAAATAATAGAATGAATACAGAGGAATATTTTAATCATTTAAAAAATCAAACTGAAAGAATATATTCCATTGCACAAGTAGCAAGAAGCAAAAATCTTGACCCTGAAGATTATGTTGAAATACCCATTGCCGAGGATTTGGCAAAAAGGGTTGAGCATTTAACTGGCATTGAAAATATTGCAGATATCATAAGAGAATATTTGAAAAAATATGACAGGGAAATGGCATCAATTTTAATATCAAAGGAGGTTGCAAAAAAGTATTCACAAAATAGAGAAAAAGCAATTGAATATGGAATTAGGGTAGGTTTGGCCGTAGTTACCGAAGGTGTTTTGGTTGCGCCAATTGACGGCATTACGCAAATAAAAATAAAGAAAAATATCGATGGAAGTGAATATCTCTCCATATATTATTCAGGTCCTATTAGGGGAGCTGGAGGGACGGGTCAGGCAATAAGTGTTTTAATAGGCGATGTTTTAAGAAGGGAATTTAACATTTCAAAGTTTAAGCCAAGGAGAGAGGTTATTGAAAGATATAAAGAGGAAATACAAAGATATGAAATGGAAGAGCATTTGCAATATTCACCAACGCCAGAGGAAATTGAATATGTTGTTTCTGGATGCCCAGTTTGCATTGATGGTGAAGGAACTATTAATGCAGAGGTTTCAGGATATAGAGATCTTCCTGAAATTGAAACAAACAGAATAAGGGGAGGAATGGCATTAGTTTTAGCTGAGGGTATTATACAAAAGGCAAGAAAATTAAAAAATATAGTTGAAAAATTAAAACTTGACGATTGGGAATTCTTGGACAAATTAATATCTGGAATAAAAAGCGAAACATCTGAAGGATCCTCAAAATTCATGGAAGATGTTGTTGCAGGAAGGCCAATATTTTCATATTCTGGTTTTAAAGGAGGGTTTAGATTAAGATATGGAAGATGCAGAACTGGAGGTTTGGCAACAATATCAATAAATCCAGCAACAATGGTTATAATGGATGATTTTATTGCCATAGGTACACAGTTAAAAATAGAATTCCCTGGTAAAGCAGGAGGAATAACATCTTGTGATTCTGTCGAAGGTCCAATCATTTTATTGAAAAATGGAGAATGCATGCAGGTAAATGACTTCGATTTGGCAATAAAAATTAGAGATGATGTAATAAAAATATACGATAACGGTGAAATTTTAATTCCTATAGGTGAATTTATTGAAAATAACTATCCTCTTAAACCAGCCTCTTTCACAAAAGAATTTTGGGATTTGATGGCAAAGGAAAAAGGCGTTGAAAAAACACCTGAAAACTTTGATGAAGCATTTGAAATATCAAAAAATTATGATTTACCTTTACATCCATATTATTCACTCTTTTGGGAAGATTTAGAGATAAATGAATTAAAATTATTGAGGATATATTTAAAAAAGAATCTAGAAGAAAAGGATAACAATTATTATTTAAAAAAGGATGAAACTATTAAGGACATTCTATGTAGGCTAGGTGTTCTGCATAGGGAAGAAAATGGATATTTGATATTAAATAGATATGGGGAAATTTTGAAAAAGCTTTTGAAAATAGAAGAGGATATAGAAATTCCTGAAAAAAGAAATGTTATAGAAATACTTCAAGAGTTAAATGGAATTAAAATCTATCCTAGGGCACCAACAAGGGTAGGGACTAGAATGGGAAGGCCTGAAAAGGCAGCAGAAAGAAAGATGGATCCTCCCGTTCATGTGCTGTTCCCATTGGGTAAAGAATCGGGACACAATAGAAATATAAAAAAGATGATAGAAAATGAATCTACGTTTATAGAAGTAGAACTTGGGACCAGAATATGCCCAAAGTGCCAAAGGAAAACGTACAAGTTTTTCTGCGATACGTGTAATGTAAGGACAGTATTTACAGGTAAAACAGATATTTATTCTATTAATATTGAATATTTATTTAAAGATGCTTTAAATAATTTAAATTTGGATATCAAAGAAGTTCCAAAGGTAAAAGGTGTTAAAGGTTTGATATCAAAGGAATTTATTCCAGAGCCATTAGAAAAAGGTATTTTGAGGGCCATAAATGATATTTATGTTTATAAAGATGGTACTTCAAGGTTTGATATGAGTAATTTGGCAATTACACATTTCAAGCCATTTGAAATAGGAATAAATGCCGAGATTTGCAAAAATTTGGGTTATACAAAAGACATATATGGAGAGGAAATAAAGAGAGATGATCAAATAATTCAGATATTCCCACAGGATATTATAATATCTAGGAAGGCTGCTGAGTATCTATTCAAAGTCTCTAAGTTTGTTGATGATTTATTAGAAAGATATTATAAATTGCCATCTTTTTATAATTTAAAAAATCCTACAGATTTAATTGGTCATCTTGTTATAGGTATATCTCCACATACTTCAGGAGGTGTATTGGGGAGGATAATTGGAATAACTGATGCAAATGCATGCTTTGCCCATCCATTTTTCCATGCTGCAAAGAGAAGAAACTGTGATGGAGATGAGGATGCTATAATTTTATTATTGGACGCTCTGATTAACTTTTCAAGACATTATCTCCCTTCCTCTCGTGGAGGAATGATGGACGCACCTCTTTTCGTCTCAATAAAAATTTCACCTACCGAAATTGATAAAGAGGCGTTAAATGTAGATGTATCTTATAATTATCCCATTAAACTTTTTGAATATTCCTATCAAAATAAGAAAGCTTCAGAAATAACAGAAATTAAAACAATAAAGTCTCTTTTGGATAAAAATCCTTATGAAAATTATGGTTTTACAAACGATACAAAAAATATAAATTTAGGCGTAATAGAATCAAGGTATAAATATATGAAAAGTATGGAAGAAAAAACGGATGCTCAACTATCCCTTGGTATTAAATTAAGAGCAGATGATGTATCTGATATGGCATCGAGGGTTATTTCACACCATTTTATTCCAGATATGATAGGTAATTTGAGAAAATTTGGTACACAGGAATTTGTTTGTACAAGATGCCATAAAAAATATAGAAGAATTCCACTTACAGGCAAATGTGAATGTGGTGGAGACCTAAGAACAACATCTTCAAGAGGAAGCATAACAAAATATTTAGAATTATCAAAAAAGATAAGCAATGCATACAATGTGAATAATTACACAAAGCAGAGAATACTATTTGTTGAAATGGCCATAGAATCATTGTTTATCAACAACGGAAATGAAGAAAAAAATGTAACTAAAACAAATGAAAAATATAAGAGGTTGGAGGATTTCATATGAGCGTAAAGATATTTGTTGTTGGTCCGGCAGGTTCTGGAAAATCTACTTTTACTGCAGGTTTTAATGATTGGATGGAAAATCAAAACTATTTGGCAAATTTAGTAAATTTGGATCCTGGTGCAGATTATATACCTTATGAACCGCATGTTGATATTAGAGAATATATAGTTTTATCAGACATAATGTCTGAATACAATTTAGGGCCAAATGGAGCCCAGATATTGGCTGCAGACATGATGATAAATTATGTTGAAGATATATTAAACAGGGCAGAAGAGAATGATCCTGATTACATTATATTTGATACACCAGGGCAATTGGAATTATTCGCATTTAGAACTTCGAGCGAACTTATATTTCAAAGAATTTCACAAAATCATGGATTCATTATATTTTTAATGGATCCAATGATTGCCCAAACACCTTCAGGCTATGTATCTTTAAACATGCTTTCAGCGAGTATATACTTCAGGTTTTATTCTCCTTATTTAAATGTGTTTAATAAAATAGATTTGATTTCAGATGCTGATATAACTAGATTAAAGTTGTGGAATAACGATAGAGACATTTTATATGAAGATTTAAGAAATGAGGGTAAAAAAATAGAATCGGTATATTTCACTGAAATTTTTAAAGCCCTGGATGCGATGGGAAATCTTGCTGGATATTCCTTCGTTTCTTCAAAAGATATGAAAGGTTTCGAAGATATTTACTACACAATTCAAAGTGTTTATAGTGGAGGTTTAGATCTTGAAAAGAGGTGATTTATTCAAAATTCAAAAATTCAGGCTTCATCGTTTCAGTATCAAATATTACATAATTTCCTTCCTTTGCAGCTCCAGGATTTATAAATTTTATTCCATCTATTTCTTCAATACCTCTAGCCTCATGAATATGTCCTGAAAACACAACCTTTGGCCTTTTTTCAAATATGGCTTTTCTTATGCCTTTATTTCCACCATTGCCTGTTCTTACAGTATCAAGAATTCCATATGGGGGTTGATGGAGCATCAAATATGAATTTTCAGTTAAATTTTCATGTAAGAATTTATAAGCTTCATCATCATCAAAATATATTCCCATATTTACAAAGTCTCTGTCAGATCCTCCTAATCCGACAATTTCTAATCCATTTATTATTATTTTCCTTTTATGCGCATTTATCAAACCAGCTTTGTCTATTACATTCAACACCTCGGGAGGATCACAATTTCCGGGAATTGCAACAATATCAACAATTTTAGATTTTAATTCCAAAACCTTTTCTGGAGGGCCAAAATTTGTCAAATCACCAAGAAGTAATACTAAACCTGCATTGTGTTTTCTTACTAAATCATCTATCAAAAAATAGTTTACCCTAGAATGAAGGTCCGACATAACTAATATTTTCATATTCCCACCTATGTGCCAGAATCCCAGGATTCAATATATTTTTTCTGTTCATCAGTTAATTTGTCTATGCTTATATTTTTGATTTTTAGGAATATTTCTGCAACATATCTATCAATCTCTTTTGGAACTGGATAAACCCTATTTTGCAAGATTTCTTTATTTTTAACCAAATATTCTGCTGTAAGAGCTTGCAGAGAAAATGAGAGATCCATGATTTCAATAGGGTGTCCTTGGCCGCCCACTAAGTTGATTAATCTTCCTTCACCCAACAAATAAATCTTATTTCCATTTTTTAATTTATATTCTTCCACATATCTTCTTACAACTTTTCTCTCAATGCTATAATCAATAATGTCATTTTTATTAATTTCCACATCAAAATGTCCTGCATTAGCCAATATTAAACCATCTTTAGCCTTGACGATATGCTCTTTTCTAACCACATCTTTTACACCCGTTGCAGTTATCAAAAGATCCGCATTTTTTATTGCATCTTCCATGCTTTTCACTTCAAAACCATCCATATAGGCCTCAGATGCTTTTATAGGATCTATTTCAGTTACAGTTACTTTTGCTCCCATTCCCTTCATTCTCATGGCTATTCCTTTCCCACACCATCCATATCCAGCAACCACAACATTTTTTCCTGCCAATAGAATGTTTGTTGTTGACATTATTCCATCTAAAGTGCTTTGTCCTGTACCGTACCTGTTATCAAAAAGGTGTTTCATATCAGCATCATTTATATCAAACATTGGAAACCTTAGCACTCCATTCTTTTCCATAATCTTGAGTCTTTGAACACCTGTAGTTGTTTCCTCATTTCCTCCAATTACCTTAATATTTATTCTATCTCTATGCAAAATTGTTGTTAAATCCCCACCATCATCTATAATTATATCTGGATTTGAATCAATTACCTTGTAAAGGCTTTCATAATATTCATCCCTTGTTTGACCCCTTTTTGCAAAAACATTCATCTCTTTTGATAATGCTATTGCCACATCGTCATCTGTTGTTAATGGATTGCAAGATGTTATATATATTTCGGCACCCCCCTCCTTTAAAGCCCTTGCTAATGCTGCAGTTTTTGCCTCAAGATGAAGGGCCATTCCAATTTTCAAATTCTTAAAAGGTTTTTCTTTTGAAAATTTTTCTCTCACTTCTGATAATATTTTCATCCACCTTTCGGCCCAATAAATTTTATTTTTACCTTCATCTTCATTCATAATATGCTAAAAATCAACAAAAATTAAAAATTTTTTTAATTTGAATCTTTCAAATAATTATTTATATATGTCCAATTTACTCCAAAGACATAAACCCATTCTGAATTATTAAATGTATAATTGTAATATAAAATGTAAAATGGTGGTTTGAAAAATTTATAAAATGTTGTGTTGTTTAAATATATTGGAGGATCATAGCTTGGATGGGTACTAAGCTCATATCCATATATTCCATTATAAAACATGTTTGAATTGATTAAAACGTATCCTATCTTAGGATATGTATTGTTTCCATAAAGTTCATTAATTGCATCTGTCCAATTTTCGCATGTCCATAATTTGTATGTATATTCAAATGTAGAATTAAATCCAAATGATTCCAAATATAATCCATCTACGGCATCCGTTGCAACTGAATAATTTCTATTTCCATATTTTATTAAGTAATTTAACGCAGACATCATTAAAGGTGTTATATAATTTTGAGAAGTTTCATTTACTTGATTAACGATTGGATATACGCTAATTGTACTAAATAAAAATATTATTATTAAAATAGAAATAAAAATCGTTATTATATTCAATCCATAATTTTTTATAATTAATCTATTTCCCAAAAATGGATGGGTGTTATAAAATCTAAAGTATGTAGCACCATTATTAATATTTAATCCAGAAATATTATATACATTATTGTTAATGTTTATAATTTTTATATTATGATAATTATTGAATTTTTTATTCAAAACTAAATAAGATTCATAAATTCCTATCCCAGAGATGATTGACATTGGTTCAAATATATATTCCAAGAATCTGTAAGGTATTAATATTCCATTCCATGTAAACAATGAATACAAAAATACAACGGTTAATGAAGATATCCAAATCAATAAAAATGTGGCATTTTTATATTTTTTAATATTCAGAAATCCTGGACCTGAAAATGATATTATCAATAAAAATGGTAATGAAAAAATGAAAACATTTAAGTTTATTTTTATACCTTCTATTCCAATTAACAATAAAATTTCAACAATTAAACCAACAATCAAAGCGAATAGGTAGGTATTTAAATTATTCATGAATATTTTGAAATTTTTTAATTTAAATTTATGTGTATAAGATTTCAATAATTCAATAATTTTATTTATTTTTAAATATAAAATAATATAAATTAAATAAAACATTGTAGGAACAAAATAAAATGGTATGCCTAACAATCCATATTGAAAGAAAAATTTCATTGAGGGAATAAATAATAACCAATATGCAAACACTATGGATGTATAAATTAAAACATAATAGAAAAGTGTCTTATGATTTTTATAATAAATAGAAATGAAAATTAAAGGTATAATAAACATCAAAGTTGAGAAATGATGTGAAAGCATTAATAGAATACCAAATGTAAATGAAAAATAAAGATATTTCATTTTATTGTATTTTATGTACAGTAAGAGAAATAAAATTGAAAAAATTAAAAAAACATGGCCAAAAATTAATAAACCGATCATAGATTCCTCAAATACATCAAATGGATTAATTGCTACCATTATTGATGCAATTAAAGATATTAAATCAAATTTTGTCAATTCTTTGGAAATTAAAAAAATTCCAATAACTGTAAAAGAAGAAAATACCTGTGGAAAATGCATCATTATAAAGTGAATACTTAATCCAGTTAAATAATGAAAACCCATCATGATTATATATGGTACAGGAAAATATCCATATCCTGAAGTACCCCATATAGAATTCATTGGTTTATATAAAAGATTTTGAATAGATAAGCTCTTTAAAATATTATAATATATTCCAAAATCTACACCCCAAACATAATAATTAAATGATGGAATAAGCCTCAATATTGATGCAATTGAAGCTATTGAAATTAAATAAATAATCACATATATTTTTTTCATTTGGCATATGAATGATTTTTCATAATTTTAAAGTTTTGGTATATTAATATACCAAAATGTTTAAATATTATTTTAATATAAAAAAATTGGTGAATTTCATGAGGGGATTATTGATAGCACTGGGTCTATTTGTTGTTGGTATGGTGTTATTAAGTGGCTTTTCCTCAATGAGCTCTGCTATGGCTGTAAATAAGAATACAAACTCTTCTGGTATATTATACATTGCATTGCAGGAAGATATGGCAAATTATAACTATTTCAACATTCCAACAAATACTGTTTGGAAATCGGACATAATTGGGTGGGGATGGGATTCTCTTTATACTATGGATGAAAATGGTGAAATGGTACCATATTTAGCGCAAAATGCTACTTTTTATCCTTCTAATTTAACATTAATCGTTCATATAAGGCAGGGTGTTTATTTTGTTTGGCCAGGAAATGGCACGCCTGCATATGAATTAACAGCAAAAGACGTTATTTTTTCATATTTTGCTGAGAGGTATGGTACAACAGTTTCTGGAACGGCATTTACAACACCTTTCGATGATCAGAAATATGGGTATGTTACATACTATGAAATGCTACGTCATGTGAAATTTATAAATAACTTTACTGTTGAATTCACCATGTATCAGCCTTATGGGGAATTTTTCATGGATACTATGACTATGCCCATAATACCATGGAAGATTTGGGCAAATCATCTTACTGTAACAGGATTACCGTATGATAATAACACAAATCCACCAGTAGTTAATCCAAATGGCAGTACTAACGGTGTTGTAAATACTCAATGGACAGACAGTCCTTTGGCCACTATGGGAACAAGTGTTTATTATTATGCAGGCGGTGTTCAGAATTCTTATGAAATTATTAAATTAAATAAATACTTCTGGGGAAAGAATTATGTGACACCCGCCGGATATTCTGTTTATCCAAGGAATGTTACAGAAATATACTTTAAGATTTATACAACATTAGATACTGCAATATTGGCCCTGCAAACAGGAGATGTAGATTATATTGCATGGTCAATACCGGGAAG
>ERZ1669250.222-NODE-222-length-29762-cov-4.156933_pt1 | contig 29762 bp, 28 predicted proteins | sample MGYA00579295_ERZ1669250 | MGnify/ENA primary metagenome ERZ1669250 (study PRJEB41166, sample SAMN08046056) | hot springs metagenome | biome: hot spring; feature: acid hot spring; material: thermophilic sediment; isolation source: thermophilic sediment from acid...
ATTAATTAAGAAATAAAAATATTTTGTAATTTATATAATAAATAAGTATGGGCAAAATAATTTAAAACTTTGTATTATATTTTAAAAGAGCAGAGACTATTTAAAAGGTGCGAAGAATGGTGAAAAATGTAGTAATAAGGGAATTGGTAAACGCTTCTGTTCAGGATAATCAGATTGAACTTGTTGAAAGGAAGGGCCTTGGCCATCCGGATTATATAAGTGATGCTGTATCTGAAGAAGCTAGTAGACAGCTGAGCCTTTATTACTTACAAAGATTTGGGGTTATAATGCATCATAATTTAGATAAGGTTTTACTAGTTGGAGGTCAGGCAATGCCAAAGTGGGGCGGAGGAGAAGTACTTCAGCCTATATACATAATAGTTTCGGGCAGGGCAACAACTGAAGTTAAAACCTCGGAAGGAGTTGAAGAGATTCCTCTGGGAAGGATTGTAGTTAAAGCTGTTAAAGATTGGATTTCAAACAATTTAAGGTTTTTAGACACAGAACAACATGTTATAGTTGATTATAAAATAGGAAAAGGAAGCGCAGATTTAAGAGGTATATATGATTCAAAGTCTCAATCTCATAGATCTAACGATACAAGTTTTGGAGCTGGTTTTGCTCCTATGACTACACTTGAAAAATTAGTTTATGAGACTGAGAGAGCTTTGAACAGTAAAGAATTTAAGAGCAAAGTTCCTGCATCAGGAGAAGATGTTAAGGTAATGGGTTTAAGGAATGGAAATAATATAGATATAACAATTGCAAATGCGATAGTATCAAGGTTTGTAACTAATCCTAGTGAGTATTTACAAATTAAGGAAGAAATCAAGGAAAAAGTATTAGATATCTCATCAAGATTAGCATCAAATTATAATGTAAGGGTATATATAAATAATGGAGATTTGCCTGACGAAGGAGTATTTTATCTTACAGTAACAGGTACAAGTGCAGAACATGGAGATGACGGTGCAACAGGTAGAGGAAATAGGGTTAATGGTTTGATAACTCCAATGAGACCAATGAGTCTTGAGGCAACGGCTGGTAAAAACCCAGTTACTCATATAGGTAAAATTTATAATGTCGCATCAAAAGAAATAGCTGAACAAATATATTCTAAAGTTAATGGTGTAAAGGAAGTAACAGTGAGATTATTAGGCCAAATCGGAAGACCAATAAATGATCCTTTGATAGCAGATGTCGCTGTAATACCTGAAAATAATTCAAAGGTAACATCTAATATGAAAGAAGAGATAAACAGTATTGTTGAGGAATATCTTGAGAATTTACCTTCGCTAACGATGAGAATACTTAAAGGAGAAGCATCTCTATACTAGTTTAAAATTTATTTTTTCTATATTGCTCTATTATATTTTTCAAATTGATGTTATCCTCATTAGTTTTTCTGATTTCCTTTCCTTTTCTTTTTATATCACTTAATATTGTTGATGGACCAAAAGTGAAAATATCTATATCGAAAATATTATATTTGGTTTTATTTAAAACAACAATCCCTTTTTTTGTTAAGAGTTCTGAAAGAGTAGTATCATCTCTATTTAATAAAACCCCATAGACTTTGCTTTTTTCTATATAATTTAATGCTTCGTTTTCAAATGATCCTTGATCTTCAACTAATATAACATCTCCTTCTTTTATTTTTCCATAAATTTCTTCAATTTTTTTAATATTGTTTATTTTTAAAGATTGTAATCTTTTTAAAATTATTAGCTCATTGTTTAATATTTTTATTAAAACGCTTTTAAATATATTGTTTTTTTCATTTGCAACGTTTAAGTTCATTTCAATTTCATTAATAAGTGAATTAAGTCTAGTAACATCTCCTTTAAGCTTCTTTATTTCTTCATCTTTTAGTAGCTCTGCTTTTAAGTTTTGTTTAGCAATTCTAACTTCATTTGCAGCTATAGAAAGCGATTTTTTCATTTCATTGAGCTTATTTTCGAGTACAATTTTTTCTGCTTCTAATTTTTGTATTTTGTAAATTAATTCGTTAAAACTTTGATTATCATTGTTGCAATTGTTATTGATTTGCTCTTTGTAGTTTTCATTTAAGTTCAGCATCTCATTGATTTGTTTTTCTATAGCTTCAGCTATGGTTATACCTTTTATCACATCTGCTTTTATTTTTTCTACATCAAGGTCTATGTCTATTTTTTCTACATAAGATTCTACTTGTGATAACTTTGATTTATAATTAAGGTAAGCCTTATAGGCGGCTGCTAAGGCATCTCTTTCATGTGTTGTATCAGGATTATCTCCGCCCGTTGCTTTTAATGCAAGGTTGCTTTTATCTACAACGAGCATGTCTTCAGGAGGGACATAAATTTCAGCATTTATCTGGCCAGCAAGTTTTTTAACCATGTCAGGTATTATATCAACATCAACGGCTAACAAAATAGGTCTTCCATAGGAGTAAATAAGAGATATTATATCTCCTCTATCCATTTCTTTCTTGCTTCCTAGATATAATATATTTCCATTTAGATCTATAATTGCTATTCCTGCAGTAATACCTGGATCAATACCCACTATTATTGGTTTATCAGGTTTTTCAGTATTGTTTCCAAACAAGATTTTTCCATCATAAACAGATTTAATTGATATACTGTAATCTATTCCTTTATGAGGTTTAACTATACCAAATAATTTCTCTCTTGGGGCATACACAGTAAAAACTGCAGAATCTATACCACCTTCTCCCTTTCTTACAAACATATCATAATCAATACCTGCTTTTTCAAGAGATTCTTTAATTTTATTAGCAGCAATATTTACAGATGCCCTTATTCTTCTTTGATATCTACCTTGGCTCATACCACCGCTTTTTGACCACCTACCTTTAGATACTATAACTTGTGTTTTTTCATTGCTAAAACCAATTTTTACTCCTTTACCTTTAGCTGCAATTACTGCTGCTAAGTAAGCTGTTTTGCTTGGTGAAAGCTTTGCTTGGTCTATCTCTAAATTTAATTGTTTTGCTACATCTTTTAATTCAACAAATTTGCCTTCATTTATTGTTACTTGGATTAGCTGAGTATTAGGGGGAAGAAGAGAGAGAAATTTAGACAAAGATTTTTCGTCAGGAACTATCTCAAATATGTTATCTGTTGCAATTAATTTAGGTCTCCATTCCCATGCAAGCCTAATTAGAGAAGACAAAGAGACTCCATTAATTTTGTTAATCATTTTTAAATCTTTGTCTAATATAATGGCAGTAAATTTATGATTTTCTTTAGAGAGGGGGCTTCCACTTTCTATATCAATGCCAATAAAAAATTCTTTTTTATCTTCCATCAATTCCCCCCTTAATATTATTTATTAGCTCTTCTACTTTTACCTCTACTCCAGATTTTTTATGCAAATAAAAGGCTAAATATTCAAGTTCTTTTTTTAAAACTATATCTGAATTTTTGTTCTTTATTCTTATATATTGCGGCCAATCTATTATAAAACTTCTTGGCTTTTCATTATTACTAACTATTATATTATATGGGCTTAGATCTCCATGTATTATACCTATTTTCGTATAGGCAATCCTTAATGTTATTATTATATCATTTAATATAATTTTAGCTATTTCCTTATCTAAATACTTAAGTTTATATAGCTCTATCCCATCAATTTTTTCCATAATGAAAGAATTTCTGTTGTTATAAATAGGCTCTGGCACGTTAGCTCCATTTTTCCATAGTTCATTTAAAATTTTAAATTCTCTTAAAGCAACTTTTTTTGATAAGTCTATCCATGATATCCATTTCTTGAAATCAAATTCTCTTTTTCTTTTTATTGCTTTAAATGATGTTCTTCCTTCTCTATGAAATTTAATAACCGATTCCTTTCCAGAAACTAATTGAGCAATATAAATATCACTTTCTTTACCAGTATTTATTTTATGCCCTAAATCCGAAATAATATTTTTATTAAAATAGAATCTTACAGATAGCATGTCTAATCCATCAAAAGTTAATTGGTAACCATAAAAAGGGGAAGTTTCAGAAACTATTAGATGAAAGTCAAGCAGTTTTTGTATCGTGCGCTTAATGGAACTCGACGGTAATTTAGACGCCTTCTCAATTAATTCTAAAGGAACAAAACCGTACTTTTTCATTAGCCTTTCAATTAAACTTAAAACTTTGAAATCATTTGTATCCATGTTGTAGTATTTCTCCTTTAATGATATCCCCAATTTTTTATCACTGTAATTATTTCTTCTGTATTTAATGCTTTTATACAGCATTTAAAATTTTTATAATTTATTATAGAATGTATTTTATTTTTTACTAAAGTGGGAATATGTTACAAATATATTTGTAAATGAAAGATTAGCTGTTTTTTAAATAATAAAATTAATACTTTAATAACTATATTGGATACAAAAAAATATTAACCCTGTATTGCATAGATATTAAACGCTGAGATAGTTAGAAGCAGAGAGTGAAATGATATGACAGAAAGTGTGCCTGCTAAGGAAGGTATTTATGAAAGGGATAAGGTATTGTATGTAATTGGACCCAAAGCAATCGCTAAGGTTTCGTCGGCATTGGCAAGCGATACTAGAGCAAAAATATTAGCAATACTGCAAAAAGGGCCTGCTGACTTAGAAGATTTGGCAAATTTAGTAAACCAAAGCAAGGCTAATGTAAGCAGCCAAATAAGGAGATTGGAAGAAGTTGATATTGTCAGGTCAAAATATTCACCTGGTCAAAGAGGCATTAAAAAAATCGTTGAGTTGATGGTAAATAAAATGGTTATGGTAATAGCTCCAGATAAGTTACAAGAAGCTCAAGAAAAGGATTTAATATAAAAATATAAAACACTTTAAAGTAAACAGATCTTGTGCTAAAAACAACAACTATAATTCAATTATTTCTTATTATTAAATTTATTATATTTGATCATTGAGATTATTATAGATTAGAGTTCTAAATAGAACTTTTTATGGCAGAGGTAATAAGCTTAAATAAAGTTAAAATCATAATTATTAAAAAATTCAATCTGAAACGACACTTATTCCTATTAATGCCAACCATTGCGTTATTACAGGTAGTGCAACGTCTAAATTAGTATAACCATTTTTTTCTAAAATTTTATTTAATTGCTCTAGAGTTATTTTATTCTTTTTAACTTCAGCTATTATATCTTTAAATGGTTCTATATTTTTATTTATCTTTTTCAAAATAATTCTTAAATCTTTGTTTTCCATATCCTCCATTTTTTTACCTACTTCAGTTAATACTAGATCTCCGTTTTCCTGTTTTATAAGGCCTAACATCTCAGCTGCTTTAATTACATGAGGCAAGATATCTAAGTCCACGTCTAGCATTTCATCTAATCTAGAAGAGTCTACCCTACCACCTATCGAATTTAAATATTTTACAAGACCTATTACCTGATCTACATAAACAAGTGGGAATTGCTCCATAACTCTATTCAGCACCTAATATGAATTTTGTTTTCTAGGGAATTTAAATTTATATTATATTTAAAATAGTTTTTGATTTTCTTTATAGAGACTAGTATATAAATTATACTATTTTTATTGTATAGATAGTGTATATGTTAAAATATAAGATTCTCTACAAAGGAAATATTAAAGTGAGAGGTGTGGTATGTTGTCTAAGCTATCTATTATAGTTTATTCGGGTACGGATGATAAATTAATTCCTGTAGGGGTTATAGCCCAGGGCGCAGCTGCCCTAGGTATGGATGTGCAAATTTTTGTAACAGGATGGGCATTAACTAAATTCACAAAAAAGCAATCAAATCCTGTATGGCCGAAGGAATTTGAAAATATGGTTCCAATGCTAATGGAAGGTATGAAGAAAAGCAACGCACCTTCATGGATAGAAATGGTAAAAGAAGCTAAATCTATGGGGGCAAAAGTATATGCGTGCAGCTTAATGGCATCTGTCATGGGGCTAAAGAAAGAAGATTTCAATGAATTGATTGATGATATTGTTGGAGTTGCAACATTTTTACAACAAGCTGAAGGAGGTCAAACATTGTTTATTTAAGGTGAGAAATATGAGCGAAGCTAAAAAAGTTGTAGACGCGAGAGGTCTGTCATGCCCTGGGCCTATCACGAATTTAACAAAAGCTTATAGAGATGCTAAAAATGGAGATGTATTAGAAATTTGGGCTACTGATCCTGGTTTTAAGAGCGATATAAAAGCATGGATTGAGAGAACAAAAAATGAATTAGTCGAGTTAAGGGAAGAAAAGGATAAAATTATAGCAATTATTAAAATTACAGCTAAAAAATAATTTTTTAAGCGTGATTAATATGGCAGAAAAAAAGAAATTTTTGATAGTAGGGGGAGGGGCTGGAGGGGCTATTCTGGCTAACTCTTTAGTTAAAGATTTTGATGTTACCGTCATAAATGATAGCCCATATCACTATTATTGGCCTCAGTTATTACAAATAGCATTTAGAAATGATTATTCTAATTTATATAGATCATTAAGCTCTTTATTAGTAAAGGGTGTAAATTTAGTTATAGATAGAGTTAAAAAAGTTGATTTACAAGACAGGATAGTAACTTTAAGCAATAATAAAACTATAAACTATGATTATGTAGCAATTGCTCCAGGAGTTACAATAGAACATAAAGGCATCGATGGAAATGAAAAGCTAGTAGAGCAATATGGAGATTTTCATTCTACACCTCAAAATGCGTCAAAGGTTTTCGATGTTGTTAGTAATATGAAAAAAGGGACATTTGTAATAGCTGTAGGAGATCCATACCATAGATGTCCGCCATCACCTTATGAAGGTATTTTGTTAGCAGATGAAGTGTTTAGATTGAGAGGAGTTAGAAATGATATTAATATGATATTAGCAGTACCATATCCTAGGGCTTATCCTGCAGAAACGTTTAATGAAGTACTAGAGCCTATACTAAAAGAAAGAGGCATTAATGTAATGACTTTCTTCACAGCAGATAAAATTGATACAGAAAATAAAAAGATAACGTCTCTAGAAGGAGAAGAATTAAGCTACGATGCAGCTATTGTAGTCCCAGTTCACAAGGGACCAAAAATTGAAATTAAACCAGATGACGCAATCAACCAAGATGGTTTTATAAATGCCGATAAGTTTACAAATCAAATATTGAAATATGATGATGCATTTGCAATAGGAGATGCATCAACTTCAGCTAATGCAAAGACTGGAGTTACGGCTCATTTACAAGCAAAAGTTGTTTCTAAAAGGGTTTTAGGATTAGATGCTAGGAATACAGGAAGAACAAATTGTCCAACAGAATTAGGATTCGAAAAAGGAACATTTGTTATAAGCGATTATAATCATCCTGCAGCAAAGGTTCCAGCTAATACAATTAATTTTATAATGAAGAGATTGTTTGCAGATGCTTATTGGGATATAATAAGACATCCTGAATTCTGGGATCCTATATTTGATGTTTATTTTGAAAATACACAACCAGAGGTTTTATGGAAGTTGTTTAGGTGATATGGTATGGAGGAAATAAATGAGGCAGAACTCCAATCAGAAAGCCTCGAAAGGCTTCTTCATTTGGTTGAAATGGTAAATAATATTTTAAAAGATGAAGAGCTCTTAAAGGCAATATCTAAGTTAGTTGTGAGTGAGGAGACCTTTCTGATAATTGATAGGCTACCTCAACTAATTAAGTTAATAGAGCAACTAACAAGACAAGAAAACTTAGAAAAAATTGAGTTAATGTTAAGCTTATTACAATCCTTAGACAAACAGATGCTTGAAAAATTAAGTAATGCATTTAAAGCTATTAAGGCTGAAGAAAAAGTCAAACCAATGTCAATATCTAAGATGATCACAACATTATCAGAACCAGAGGTTTCAAAAGGATTAAATGTTATGCTAAATTTATTAAAGGCCTTGGGTTCATAAGTTTATAATATCATAAGTTTATAATATTTATTTTTTATTTGTTTTCAACGTTTAATATTTTTTATTAGTAAGGCTTTTTAAAGTGATGTATTAACAATTTAAAAGGAAAGGTGGTTAGCTTGACAAAAAAGATTGTTATAGCAGGTGGCGGTATTGGTGGTTATATTTCAGCAAAAAGACTAACAGAACAGATTAAAAAGAAAAATATAGATGCAGAGGTTTTGGTTGTAAACAAAGATGGTTTTCATTACATGCCTCCTCTCTTCTTTGATGTAGCCTTCGGTTATGGAGAGCCCGAAGATACTAGGGCTCCTGTTGTGAATATGGAAAAATATGGCATTAAAACAGCTGTAGATGAAATTCAAAAAATAGATGCTGCTAATAGAACTGTTGTCGGAGCTAAAGGCAAATATCAGTATGATTACCTAGTGGTTTCATTAGGTACAGACCAAGGTTGGAATGCCTATCCAGGATTAGATAAAGATGGTGTTCATAACTTTACATTAGAAGGAGCATTAGAGATGAAAAAAGCATTAAGCCAAGTTAAAGATAATTCTAATATTGTTTTACTAGTTCCAGAATTCCCCTATAGATGCGGAATTTATCCATACGAAGCCGCGCCGATGCTTTCTTTATACACAAAGCAAAGGGGTAGAAAAGCGAAAGTTACATTATTGGATCCAATACCTGCTCCAATAATGCCAGTTCCAAATGGAGGTTTAGGGCCTGAAATATCAAGATTTTTAAAGGAAACTTTGGACGAGTTTGGAGTAGAATATGTGCCAAATGCGAAACTTAGAGAAGTTGATGTTCAAAAGAAAACAGTTGTAACAAGTTCTGGTGAATTTAAATATGATTTATTAGTAAAGATTCCGCCTGCAAGATTACCAAAAGCATTGGAAAATAGTGAAGGCTTTGTATTTAAGCAGGATCCAAGATGGTCACCAGCTATGCCTAGAAGTATGAGGCATCCACAATATGATGATGTATACATGGCTGGAGAACATAGTTTACCAACAATAGGAATTGGTTTAGCAGGAGTATTTGTTGAATCCATGGCAATTACTGCATCAGGTAATATAATAGCTGATTTAACCGGATTCGCCCCCGCACAGCCTTATAGCCCAGTTACATGCGTCGGATACGCAGGAGAAAGAGGATGGATGGGAACTTGCGAAGTACCATTTGATGAACAAAAAGGGATGTATGTACCAAAATGTTACTTTGTTGGTAAATATACTGTTGGAAGGTTATTGAAGCAAGGATTCTATGGAGGTTGGATTGACTCTTTAAAATTCTGAGGTGAGAAAGATGGTAGAAGGAAATGTAGAGGAAGTTTCACCTGAAGTTCAAGCTCAAACTTTAGGAGAGTTATTAAATTCTGTTGCTGCTCTTAAAAAGAGCGGTCTTCTAGGTCTTTTAAATTATCTAGCTGAAAAATCTGATGATACGTTCTTGACAGTAGCGGATGATCCAGTATTAATGAGACTAGCAGGCTTACTAGCAACATTAGGCAGAGGTATTGAAAAAGTTGATGGAACTCAATATGCAAAGGCAAAAATGGCTGTTGAAGATTTAACAAATTGTGCCTTTAATGCGTTAGGGAATGTGGATGTTAGTAAGCCAAGAAAATTAGGTTTATTAGGATTAATGAGAGCCTTAGGAGATCCTGATGTGTCTCAAGGATTAGGTATATTGCTCGATATTGCAAAAGGCCTAGGGGCTTGTGCCAGGTCTAAGAAATCTCAATAAATCTAACTTTTTTGGTTAGGGATATTTAACCATATCTTCTTTCAAACTGACAGTAGTGTTTTTAATCCTAAATAAAATAGCAATATATGCGGAGGGCCCGTAGCTCAGCCAGGTAGAGCGGCGGGCTTTTAACCCGTAGACAATAGGCAGCCAGCCTGCCGTAGGCGGAAGTCCCGGGTTCGAATCCCGGCGGGCCCGCCACACCCCTTAAGGGCTCCATAAAACCCATTATTTTTAAGATAATAATACTAATAAGCTCGGGTCTTAACTTTACTTTTTGCAGTAGAGAGGTGGCATAGGAGTTTGCCTTCGAAAGTGAAAGAAGAAGAAAAAATATTGGGGCATTATCTTGTTCCAAAACATAGAATATTATCATTAGAGGAATCTATAGAGGTATTAAAGACATTAGGAGTTAGACCTTGGCAATTACCGCGTATTAGCATTAATGATCCGATAGTGAGAATTTTGAATGGAAAGCCAGGAGATATAATAGAGATTGAAAGAGATTCTCCCACGGCCGGTAAGTATAAGGCGTATAGGGTTGTTGTATCCTATTAAAGGGGTGCCATTTTTTGTCTATTGAAGAATCTAAGTTAAATAACGACGATTTATGGTCGTTATTCAAGCAATACATACATGAAAATGGACTATCTAGACAGCATTTGGATTCTTTTAACTCTTTTGTTAAAGAAAGATTACAAAAAATAGTTGATTCTTATGGAGAAATTAGACCCACCTATAAGCAAATCAAGAAAAACGAAATGGAAGAGGGAGGACCAGATATAAAGATTGTATTGGGAAGAATAAAAATAACATATCCTCAAGTTAAGGAAGCAGATGGTTTTTTCCATCAAATAACTCCATCAGAAGCAAGGATTAGGAATTTAACATACTCTTCACCGCTATATCTTGAAATGGCACTTATAGAAAATGGAAATGAGGTTGAAAGAGAAGAATTAAAAATAGCTGATTTCCCAGTAATGGTTAAATCAGTTATAGATCCTATTTCGCAATTTAAAGAGAATGAACTAATAAATATAGGAGAAGATCCTTATGATCCGGGAGGATATTTTATTATTAATGGTAGCGAAAGAGTAATAGTGGCACAAGAAGATCTAGCAGTAAATAGGATAATAGTTGGTTTGTCAACTGCGAATACTGCAAGGATTACTCATACAGCAAAAGTTGTTTCCACTGTTTTAGGTTTGAGAAGACAAGTGATTGTTGATAGAATGAATGATGGTACTTTAGAATTAAGTATGAGCAGACTAGGATATAGAATACCATTTGTAGTAATGATGAAGGCATTAGGTCTAGAGAAAGACGCTGAAATAGCGGCAGCTGTTTCCTTTGATTCAGATATACAAAGAGAATTATTACCTAGTTTTGAGAAGGTTGCATTTACAATAAAATCTACAGAAGATGCTTTAGAATATATAGGAAACAGATTAGCGCCCGGTCAGCCGAGAGAAATAAGAATAGCAAGAGCCGAAGATTTCATTGATAATCAATTTTTACCTCATTTAGGTAATAAACCAGAAGACAGGAAGAAGAAAGCATATTTCATTGGTGAGATGGCAAATAGAGTTTTACAACTTTATTTAAATAAAAGGGGCGAAGATGATAAAGACCATTATTCTAATAAGAGATTAAGATTAGCTGGAGATCTAATAGCTGAAATATTCAGGGATGCATTTCAGCAATTTGTTAATACGATTTCATCACAATTAGAAGAATATATAAGTCAACGTAAAAAGTTAAGGCTAAGATTTTTGGTTAGATCCGATATTATAACGGAAAGGATTAGGGCTGCATTAGCAACAGGAAACTGGACACAGAATAGAACTGGTGTTAGTCAAGCCTTAGATAGAACTAATTGGATTAGTCTTTTGAGCCATTTGAGAAGAGTTATATCTCCATTAAGCAGAGGTCAAACCCATTTTGAGGCAAGGGATTTACATGGTACTCATTGGGGTAGATTGTGTCCATTTGAAACACCCGAAGGTATTAATTGTGGGCTAGTTAAGAATTTGGCTTTGATGACATATATATCAGTAGGTGTAGAAGAGCAAGACGTTGAAAGAATTTTAAGGAACCAAGGAGTAATATTAATGGATGAAATAATAAAGAGATCATCAGAAAATGATAACGATGTGATATCAATTGTTAGCAACGGTGCTAAAGTATTTCTAAATGGCAGTCCTATAGGTTATGTTGAAAATGGTGAGGAATTAGTACACAAACTAAGAGAAATGAGAAGAAAGGGAGAAATAAGTTTTGAAGTAGGCATTGCGTTAATACAAGGTGAAAACTCTAAGGAAGTTTATATAAACACAGATGAAGGTAGGTTATTAAGACCTCTAATTATTGTTGAAGATGGTAAGCCAAAATTAACAAAGGAAATAGTATCTAAAGTTATTAAAGGGGAATTAAAGTTTTGGGATCTCGTTAGAATGGGTATTATAGAATTGATTGATCCTGATGAAGAAGAGAATGCATATATAGCAGAAAGAGTTGAGGACATAAACAAAGATACAACTCATTTAGAATTATGGGTTACTGGTATATTTGGAGTAGCGGCTTCAACTATTCCATTTATGGAGCATAATCAAAGTCCAAGAAACACTTATCAATCTGCAATGGCAAAGCAAGCGTTGGGGTTATATGCTCTTAACTATAATTTAAGAATGGATAGTCATGCATATCTACTTCATTATCCACAAAAGCCTATTGTTCAAACAAGGCATCTAGAAGAAATGGGTTATAATCAAAGACCTTCTGGACAAAATTTTGTTGTTGCTTTTATGTCTTTTACTGGCTATAATATAGAAGATGCAATAATATTTAACAAGACTAGCATCGATATGGGTTTAGGTAGGGCTCACTTCTTTAGAGTATATTCAGCTACAGAAAATGATTATCCTGGAGGATTAAGTGATAGAATAACTGTACCATCACCAAAATTATATGATCATAAAGGGGATCAATATTATATTAAACTGGGACCAGATGGTATTGTAGAGCCCGAGGCTGAAGTTATAGGTGGAGATGTTTTAGTTGGCAGAGAAAGCCCTCCAAGGTTTATAGGTGAAGAAAGAGTAATTGGACCAGGAGTCCTCTCAAAAAGGGATACAAGCGTTCAATTAAGATATGGTGAAAGCGGTATTGTAGATACTGTCATGATAACACAAACTTCTGAAAGGAATAAGTTAGTTAAGGTGAAGGTAAGAGACTTAAGGATACCAGAATTAGGAGATAAATTTGCAAGCAGGCACGGTCAAAAAGGAGTTGTCGGTATGCTCTTCCCAAGATATGACATGCCATATACTGAAGATGGTATAACTCCTGATATTATTGTCAACCCTCATGGTATACCTTCAAGAATGACTGTAGGACAATTATTAGAAATAGTATCAGCAAAAGCTGGGGCTTTATTGGGAAAGTTTGTTGATGGCACGCCATTTTATAAAGAAGATACTAATAACTTGCAATTTGTTTTGGTTAAAAAAGGATTTGATCCGAGCGGAAAAGAAGTAATGTATGATGGAAGGACCGGAAGGATTATTGAAAATACTATAACAATAGGTATCGCATTTTATCAAAGGTTATATCATATGGTTTCAGATAAAATGCATGCAAGAGCAACTGGAAAAGTACAATTGTTAACAAGACAACCCACTGAAGGTAAAGCAAGACAGGGTGGGCTTAGATTTGGAGAAATGGAAAGGGATTGTTTAGTAGGCCATGGAGCTACAATGATGCTTAGGGATAGAATGTTAGAAAATAGTGATATCTATGTTATGCATATTTGTAACATATGCGGTCATATCGCCTGGTATAACAGTAAGAGAGGAGTTTATGAATGTCCAATTCATGGTGATGCTGGAGATATAAGGCCAGTAAAAGTGCCTTACGCATTTAAGCTGTTTTTGCAGGAAATAATAAGTATGGGTGTAAAACCAGAAATAAAGGTTTCTGATAAAATTAGGGTTATGAGAAAAATAGCTGGAGAATTTGAGATTCAAAAAGAGACTTCTGATAACAATTCAGGGAACAGTGATGAAAATTCAAAAACTATGAAACAAGAAGCTGAAGGAGGAGGTGCTTAAAATGTCATATACAAGTAATTATAAAGAAAACGAAAAATATCTAATTGATAGGATTCATTTTAGCCTATTAAGTCCAATAGAAATAAGAAAAATGGCGAAGGTTACTGTTATTAGACCAGAAATATATGAAGCAGACGGATCTCCTGTATCTGGAGGTGTTAGAGACCCTCATTTCGGAGCTATTGAACCAGGAGAAAGATGCCCTGTTTGTGGAAACACTAGAGAAGATTGTCCAGGACATTTCGGAAAGATTGATTTAGCTAGACCTGTTTTATTACCTCATTTAGGAGATAAAATAGATGTTATTTTACAATCAACTTGCAGGAATTGCGGTAGAATTTTGCTACCTGATGAAAAGATTGCATATTTAACAAACATTTACGAAAAGCTTAAAGAAAAATGGCCAATACTTGCGGAAACTTTTTCAGATGAAATAGCTAAGCAAGCGTCTTCTGTATCAGAATGCCCTCATTGTGGATATAAGCAATTTAAGCTTAAGTTCACCAAGCCTTTTAATTTCTATGAAGTAAGGCCAGAAGGTGAAATTAGGTTAACTCCTAGTGAAATAAGAGAGAGACTTGAAAGAGTGCAAGATAAGGACATAAAAGTATTAGGAGTAGATCCTAAGGCTGCAAGACCAGAATGGATGGTTTTGACTGTTTTGCCTGTACCTCCATTGTCTGTAAGACCATCCATAACAATGGAAAACGGTTTAAGGGCGGAGGACGATTTAACTCATGCTTTAGTTGAAATAGTCAGACAAAATGAGAGGTTAAAGAACTTCTTATCATCTAACGCTCCAGAATCAATGGTAGAAGAGGCATGGCAAACGCTTCAAAACGTTATAGCTGCATATATAGATAATGAATTGCCTAACATTTATCAACTTTCTCATAGGGGGAGGAAACAGCTAAAAACTATCGCTCAAAGATTAAAAGGCAAAGAAGGTAGATTAAGAGGCAATTTAAATGGAAAGAGGGTTAATTTCTCAGCAAGAACAGTTATTTCTCCAGATCCTTATATAAGTATAGATGAAGTAGGTGTTCCAGAAGAAATAGCTAAGATATTAACTTTACCTATAGTTGTTACATCATACAATATTGAAGATGCTAGGAAATTTGTATTAAATGGTCCGTATAATTGGCCAGGAGCAATGTTTGTTTATAAGACAAAGCAAAACGTGAAAATAGATCTAAGATATCAACGCAATTATAGGCAACTAGCAGAGAGCCTAGAGATAGGTGATGTAGTAGAAAGACATTTAATTAATGGAGATATAGTATTATTTAACAGACAGCCCAGCCTTCACAGAATGTCTATAATGGCCCATAAAGTTAGGGTTATGCCGGGACGTACTTTTAGATTAAATCTTCTAGATTGTGCTCCATATAATGCAGATTTCGATGGGGACGAGATGAATCTACATGTTCCAAGGCTAGAAGAAGCAAGGGCAGAAGCCCAAGAATTAATGCTTGTTGAGAACCAAATATTATCACCAAGATATGGTGGGCCATTAATTGGCGGAAGACAAGATTACATTAGTGGATCATATCTATTAACTGTTAAAACAACTCTATTAACAAAAGACGAAGTTTCCTTATTGCTTGCAGCGGCAAACTATAAAGGTAAAATGCCTGAGCCAGCTATAATAAAGCCTGAACCATTATGGACAGGAAAACAATTAATAAGTCTATTTTTACCTCAAGGCCTTAATTTTGAAGGAAGAGCAAAAATTAATGCAGGAGAATTAAAATGTGATAATGAAAAATGTTTCTTTGATTCTTATGATATAATAAGTAATGGAAAGCTATTAATGGGCGTATTTGATAAAAATGCTATTGGTGCAGAGCAACCGGAAAATGTACTGCATTATATAACACTAGAATATGGCTCTGAAAAGGCAAGAGAATTTTTAGACAACGTGTTTAGAATGTTTATTAGGATGCTTGAAATAAAAGGTTTTTCAATATCGTTAAAAGAAGTTGAAATACCTAATGAAGCTAAAAACAAAATAAGTAATATGGTAGAACAGGCAAAGAATGAAATTCAACAATTTATTAATGATTATAAAGAAGGGAATTTGGAAGTTATACCAGGAAGAACTCCGGAAGAAAGCCTTGAGTTAAAGATAATACAAAGGTTGCAGAAATTAAGAGATGATGCAGGTAAGTTAGCCATTAGCTATATGGACCCATTTAATAATGCATTTATTATGGCTAGAACTGGAGCAAGGGGAAGTGATATAAATATAACTCAGATGGCGGCAATGCTAGGACAACAAACTGTTAGAGGTAAAAGAATTTCAAGAGGATTTAGGACAAGGACATTGCCTCAATTTAAACCAGGAGATTTATCTCCAGAAGCAAGAGGATTTATTATTGGTAATTTTAGAGTTGGTCTAAAGCCTTATGAAGTATTCTTCCACGCAGCAGGAGGTAGAGAAGGATTGGTAGATACTGCAGTTAAGACATCTCAAAGCGGTTATATGCAAAGAAGGCTTATTAATGCCTTGCAGGATTTATATGTTGCATATGATGGAACGGTTAGGGACTCAGTTGAAAACATAGTACAGTTTAAGTATGGAGAAGATGGGGTTGATCCAATGCTAACTTATCATGGAAAGGCAGTAAATATAGATAGAATAATAGAAAAGGCTAAGGTGAATGAAAAATGACGCCTAAAAAGAAAAAAATTGAGGCAGTAAAAGAAGAGGAAGAAAAGAAGGGAGAACTTGATATAAAACTAAAGTCAGCTAAGGAAATACTTCCAGAGAAAATCTATAAGGAGTTAAATGAGAAGCTTGAGAAGTCGGATCTAAGCACAGCACAAAAAATTTTTGTGGTTGAAGAAACTGTAAGACGTTATATATCTTCTATGATTCAACCAGGAGAACCTGTTGGTACCATAGCATCGCAATCCATAGGAGAACCTGGAACCCAAATGACACTTAGAACATTCCATTATGCAGGATTAATGGAATTTGACGTAACCTTAGGATTACCAAGGCTAATAGAAATAGTTGATGCAAGGCATGAGCCATCAACACCCATAATGAGAATATACTTAGATGAAGAGAATAGAAATGATTTGGAAAAAGCTAAAGAAATCGCTAGAAAAATAGAGTACACAATTATAAGCAATGTTGTTTCAGAAATATCCTATATTTTAGGAGAACCTAAGATACAGATAGAGATAGATAAGGATTTGTTAGATGATAAAGGAGTTACTCATGAAGAAATAATTGAAGCTATTGAGAAACTAAAGTTAGGAAAAGCAAATGTGGATGAAAATAATCCAAATATAATAAATGTAGAATTAAATAGTGATGTTATGCCAGAAGAAGAGTTATATGATACAAAGGCATTTAACGAAATAATATCAAAAATTAGGAAAACATATCTTAAAGGGATAAAGGGGATAAGAAAAACTATGATACAAGAAAGGAGTTATGAAGAAAATGGAGTAAAGAAGAAAGAATATGTAATAATGGCTGAAGGAAGTAATTTAGCAGAAGTTATGAAAATTCCAGGAATTGACGCTAAAAGAATAGAAACAAACAATATTATTGAAATTTCCCAGGTATTAGGGATTGAAGCTGGAAGAAATGCGATAATCAAAGAAATATTAGACGTTCTTCAGAATTCTGGATTAGATGTCGATATTAGACATGTTATGCTTGTTGCGGACATGATGACGTGGACCGGTAAAGTAAGGCAAATAGGTAGGTTAGGCATTGTAGGAGAAAAGCCTAGTGTTATAGCTAGAGCTGCATTTGAAGTAACAGTAAATCAAATATATAATGCTGCAATTACTGGTGAAGATGAAAAATTCTATGGTGTAACGGAAAGTATATCTGCCGGTTTAATACCTAAGGTTGGGACAGGAATAGTTATGCTAGGTATGGGAGCTTCACCTGTTAAACCCTCTGCAGATGATACGGAAAATAAATAAGCAGGATCTACTAATCCAGAAAGGGGGAATAGATATGTCAGTATCATTTGAAAAAGAATTAAAGAATTTGACAAAAAATGGGAAATATTATTTAGGCGTGAGTAAGGCAATTAAGTCAATACTTAAGGGAGAGGCTAAAATGGTTATTATAGCAGATAATATTCCACTCAGCTATAGAGAAAAAATTGAGAAGGGAGCAAAGCTATCAAATATACCAGTTTATGTATTTAAAGGCACATCACTAGAGCTAGGGGCGTTAATAGGTAAGCCCTTTAAAGTATCATCAATAAGCGTAGTCGATACTGGAGATTCAAGAATACTTGACCTCGTGGAAACGTCTTAGGGTGTATGTGATGGAAAAAAGTAGCAATGGTGATAGAATAGATCTCGAGGAACTTAGATATTTATCCCTATTTCAAGATTTAACAGGAGCAATGGCTTATAGGTGTATTGCAGATAATGAAGGCAATAGAGTTTTTTACCTTGTAAATAAAAATGATTTAGGAAAAGCTATCGGAAAAGACGGTAAAAATGTAAAATCCTTGTCTAAAATATTAAACAAAAATGTTGAAATCGTAGAGTACTCAGATAAAATAGAAGAAATGACAAAAAACCTATTTCCTGAAATAACTGTATTAAAAGTTGATTTAATTGATAAAGATAATGTAAAAGCAGTTTATGTAAAAGTGAAAGATGATGAAAAGGGAAAAGCTATCGGAAAAGACGGTAAAAATGTAAAAAGGGCAAAAATAATATTAGGAAAACTCTATGGGGTAGAGAAGGTGGTAGTTAAGTGAAAGAAAGTTTATATTCTGCTAAGATAAACATAAGACTAGAAAAGGTGACAATTAATGGGTGAAGGAAAATCGCCTAATGGGCTATTTGCAGCAAGGCAGCTGAGAAAGAAGAAAATGAAGTTCAAATGGTCACAAAATGAGTTCAAGAGAAGAATGCTCAAGTTGACTGAAAAATATGATCCATTAGAAGGTTCACCAATGGCTAGAGCTATTGTTTTAGAAAAGGTTGGTGTTGAATCAAGGCAACCTAACTCAGCGCTAAGAAAATGCGTTAGATGCCAGCTAATAAAAAACAAAAAGGTTGTAACAGCATTTGTTCCGAAAGACGGAGGTATTTTATATATTGATGAGCACGATGAAGTTATAATAGAAGGTATTGGGGGTCCAAAGGGAGGATCTTTGGGAGACATACCGGGAGTTAGGTATAAAGTTGTAATGGTTAATGGAGTTTCTCTAGATGCGTTATGGAAAGGTAAGAAGCAAAAAGTTAAGAGATAATTTTTATCGATCATAAATAAAATTATTCATCATCTTCTCCTTCATCGTCATTTTCATCATCCTGGTTTCCATGATCTTGGTTTTGATCTTCCATATCAGCTAGTTTTTTTGTAACATATATTGGCTTTCCAGAAATTATTCCTAAATATACAGCATGACTCGGTATCATTTTTATAGTTAAATTTAATCCCTCAGATTCGAATTCAACAGATGCAGTATATAATCCATTATTTGTATCTAACTCATCAATAATTATTCTCTTTAATGTTTTTCCTATTAACTCTTTAAACTCTTCATGGTTCATTAAAAAAGAAAATATTGATTGCCTTCTCGGAGGTACTTCGCCATCATTATAAGTTTTTATTGCTTCAGCAACATCAGCGGGTATATTTACTAGTGAAAAAAGCCTTCCATCTTCTAATGCTAAGCTTAAACCTATTATGTATGTTCCATATCCGCTTCCAACATCTTGAATAATTTTGTAAAATGTTTGCACATTCATCACTCTTAGCAAATCTTCGCTCAAACTTAATTCCCTCACTTTTAGCTTATTATTCTCCGAAATACTTAAGTTTAAGGTCTCTTGAATGCTTTCAATCTATTAAGAATCTATAGTATGGAAAATTAAATAATAGAAAGTTTTTAAGAATCGATTCTTATAGAAGAACTCATTTAATTTTAGAAAACAATATTTTTAAAAGCTATACCTAACTCATAAAAGTAGGTGCGTGAGATTGAGCAATCAAACAAAAATACCAGAAATAGATAAAGTTGGTAACAATTTGAGCGATATTAAGCTATTAGATAGATGGTCTTGGGAAGGAATTGAGATAAAAGATCCAAGTTTAAAGAAATACATAAGCCTAAAACCAACATACTTGCCTCATAGTGGAGGGAGGCATGAGCATAAAAGATTTGGAAAAGCTGAAGTAAATATAGTAGAGCGTTTGATTAATAGGCTTATGTATCCTGGTAAGAACGGCGGCAAAAAAATGATGGCATATAATATAGTTAGAAACGCGTTTGATATTATTTATTTAGAAACAAAAGAGAATCCAATACAAGTATTTGTCAGGGCAATAGAGAATGCTGCTCCAAGAGAAGAAACAACAAGAATTATGTATGGCGGTATTGTTTATAGGGTATCTGTAGATGTATCTTCTCAGAGAAGAGTTGACTTAGCATTAAGATTTATTACAGAAGGAGCTAGGGAGTGCGCTTTTGGAAGCACAAAATCTATTGAGCAGTGCTTAGCTGATGAGATTTTATTAGCTGCTAGAAATGACCCACAAAGCTATTCTATTAAACAGAAAGAAGAAATAGAAAGGATAGCATTGAGCTCAAGGTGAAAATTTTTAATTATTAATTAAACAGTAAGACTCTTTTTGCAATAAAAATTTTGTTTCAATTAAAAAATTTATGATCTTATTAAGCATAGTATTTTTAAATCCCTGTTTAAGCTTAAAATGAGGGAAAAAGATAAATAAGAGAGGTGTAAATGCATGCCTGAGAAGCCGCACTTAAATTTAGTAGTTATAGGGCACATAGACCATGGTAAGAGTACGTTAACTGGACATCTACTATACAGGTTAGGTATAGTTGATGAAAAGAAAATGAGAGAACTAGAAGAGCAAGCTAAAAATGCTGGTAAAGAATCATTCAAATACGCATGGATATTGGATAAAATGAAGGAAGAGAGAGAAAGGGGTATAACTATAGACTTATCTTTTATGAAATTCGAGACAAGAAAATATGTATTTACAATAATAGATGCCCCTGGTCATAGAGACTTCGTTAAAAACATGATAACTGGTGCCAGTCAAGCAGACGCTGCAATGCTAGTTGTATCATCAAGAAAGGGAGAATTTGAAGCTGGTATGAGCCCTGAAGGGCAGACAAGAGAGCACTTATTATTAGCAAAAACATTAGGTATTGAACAAATGATAGTTGCTATAAATAAAATGGATGCTCCTGATGTAAATTATGATCAGAAGAGATATGATGAAATAGCTAATACGCTTAAGAAATTTATGAAAGGGTTAGGTTATAATATTGATAACATTCCATTCGTTCCTGTTAGTGCTTGGACTGGAGACAATATAATTGAGAGAAGCCCTAATATGCCATGGTACAAAGGTCCAATATTGGTAGAGGCCTTTGATAATTTGCAAGTACCTCCAAAGCCTGTTGATAAACCATTAAGATTACCTGTACAAAACGTATACACAATACCTGGTGCAGGAACAGTACCAGTAGGTAGAGTAGAAACTGGGGTTATGAAAGTAGGAGACAAAGTAATATTCATGCCGGCAGGTGTTGGAGGAGAAGTAAGAAGTATACAAATGCACTATCAAGATTTACAAAAAGCTGAGCCTGGAGATAACATAGGATTCTCTGTAAGAGGTGTTGAAAAGAACCAAATAAAGAGAGGAGACGTAGTTGGTCCATTTGATGCTCCACCAACAGTTGCTGACGAATTTGTAGCAAGGGTATTTGTTGTATGGCATCCAAGCGCTATAGCTGTAGGTTATACACCAGTTATACATATACACACTGCAACAGTAAGCGCTAAAGTCATAGAAATAGTATCAAAGCTAGACCCAAGAACTGGTAAGGAAGTTGAAAAGAATCCACAGTTCTTAAAGGCCGGAGATGTAGCTATGATAAGATTTAAGCCCATAAAGCCAACAGTAATAGAGAAGTACAGTGACTTCCCACAATTAGGAAGATTTGCAATGAGAGATATGAACAGAACTGTTGGTATAGGCATAGTTACAGAAGTTAAGCCGGCAAAAGTTGAAATAAAGAAGTAAAACAGCAATTTAAAAATTGGTGGAAAATTTGGCATTTAAAGTCAGAATTTGGCTGTGGAGCACCAATGTAAAAAGCTTAGAATCAGTAGTAAATCAAATTAAGGAAATTGCACAAAAAACAGGCGTTCCAATTAGGGGTCCAATACCTTTACCAACGAAGAGATTAGAATTACCCCTATTAAGATTACCACATGGAGAAGGAAGTAAACACTGGGAACATTGGGAAATGAGAATTCACAAAAGGTTAATTGATATAGAAGCAGATGAAAGGGTATTAAGAAGATTAATGAGAATTCAGGTTCCTCCAGACGTTTATATAGAGATTAAATCAGGAAAGTAATTTTAGACTTATTTTGTTTAGATAACATTTTTATTAACGAGCCGGGGTGCCCGAGCGGTCCAAGGGGACAGGCTGGAGACCTGTTGTCCCGAAAGGGACACGCGGGTTCAAATCCCGCCCCCGGCGCTTAACTTTTTTATTTCTTAAAGTAATATCTACCAATGATAATAGTTTATATAACTTGTAGACAAGGTAAAATATGCTCAGTTCTACTTTAATAAAGGTCTAGTTTCATTAGATAAAATAAAAATTTTTTCTTCTTGAATGATTTAGATAAGTGAATTTTATTCCTTTAGAAAGTTAATACTAAAAATTGTAAATTCTCAAAAAGATTTATTAATTAATAATTAAAATAATATTTTAAACTTTAGAAAAACTTCCTTTGATTTTTAAGTTTTCTGATACGGCTGATATAGAATTCAAAGCTCTCTTAATATTCTTTTGTATTAAATTACCTTCAAATTCAACATAAAAATAGTAATTCCATATTTTTTCTTTTAATGGTCTCGAGTATATCATTGTTAAATTAATATTATTTTTATAGAATACCTTTAACACATTGTATAAGGAACCTGGTTTATGTTTTACTATGAAAAATACCATTGTTTTATCTCCTTTTTTCTTAATTTTGTTAGAAATTATAATAAATCTTGTAATATTAATTCCATCCTGTACATTTTTCTGAAGAATTTTTAATTTATAAATTTTTGCAGCATATGAAGAACATAGGGCTGCTCCTTCTTTATCTTTTGAAGCTAAAAGAGCTGCTTTAGACGTACTTTCAACTTGAATAATTTCTTTTGCATCAATTTTTAATAATATATCTTTAGCTTCTTGTATAGCATAATAATTAGAATAAATTCTTTTGATTTCTTTAAAATCTTTTATATTTTTATTTGACGCGATTACAATATTGATATTTAATTCTTTTTCATAGTTTACATAAACATTATCATATTTAAATAGATTATCCAATGTTTCATTAATTGGCCCTTCTCTACTATTCTCTATAGGAACAATACCTTTCGAGTTATTTTTGCTTACTTCATAAAATACTTCTGAAATTGTCTGTTTTGATATCTTTTTCCCTTTTAAAATTAAGGAAGCCTCATGAGTATAACTGCCTAATGGTCCCAAATAATAAATTCCATTTCCCACACCAAATTAACTTGTGTATAAGAAGTAAATAAATTTTATTGAGATAAATCTATATTAAATATTTTTGATTTTTAGCATTCCATTGCTTATTTAAATTTAATTAATTTATGGTTATTAATTGTAATTATTTTTGTGTTTGTTTGATAGTTGTAAATTTAAATGTATTTGCTTTATATTTACAATTTACTATTTTTGTTTTACAGATAAAAAATTTAATTATATTATGTTTGCGAATTAATTATAACGAAATAAATCATTTTTTAAGAAATAGTAAGCAATTTTTATTTATGCAAAATTATGATATGTAAGAGCATCTTTGAATTTATATAAATTTATTTATGCAATTGATTTAAATTTTATTTTAATAAAGCTTTATAATTAAATTTTTGAATAATTTTTGTAAAAACAATTTATTTTTAAAGAATATTTGAAAAAGTTTATATAGGAGTGACTTCAATAAAGTAGTGGGCATTATTAATAGTTACCTAAAATGGGCCTTCAGAATAATAAAACAATTTGATTTAAAATTAGTTTTATGTAAATATAATTCTTTTAAAGGTGAAATCCTTGATATGCAAAAGAAATCATAAAGGTTTTCTTTACTTAGAAGACGGTACAATAATTGAAGGTTGTGGATTTGGCTCAAAAGCTTTTAGCTATGGAGAAGTAGTTTTTACTACTTCTATGTATGGATATCCTGAATTGCTTACAGATCCATCATATAAGGGGCAAATTCTAATTATAGCTTATCCACTAGTTGGAAATTATGGAATTCCTAGGATGAACATCTCAAAAAATGGAATTATTGAAAACTTTGAATCAGAAAGAATACAAATAAATGGTTTAGTGGTTTCTGAAGAAACTGAAGGAAACAAATGGAACTCTCATTTATCTCTACATGAATGGTTATTACAAAATGGTATACCAGGTATAAGCAATGTTGATACTAGATCATTGATAAAGAAAATAAGGTCAAGAGGAGTTATAGAAGGTATAATTTCATCTGGAATTGAAATAGAAAATATAAGTAGTTTTAAATATGATGAAATAGACTTTACTAGCTTTACATCGCCTAAAAACGTAATAGTTCATGAAGGAGAATACGATGAGTCCATTGTAATAGTAGATTGTGGAATAAAACATGGCATAATAAAGGGAATTTACGATACATTTCTTTATAATATAATAAGGGTACCTTGCAAATCTAATGTAAATGATATTATAAAATTCGATCCAAAAGGCGTTGTATTTGGTAACGGGCCTGGAAATCCTAATTTACTAAAAGAAGTTATAGATACTTATAATTCTGTATTAGAGTACAAAATACCAATTTTAGGAATTTGTTTAGGGCATCAAATAGGTACTTTAGCTCTAGGAGGTAAAATAAATAAGATGAAGTTTGGCCATAGAGCTATTAACAAACCAGTTATAGATGTTATAACAGGTAATAGTTATATCACAACTCATAATCATGGATATGGTATATTATCAGCAAAAGATATGCCGAAAAATGCTAAACTATGGTTTGTTGATCCTGATGATTCAACTGTCGAAGGTTGGATAAATGAAGAAAAGAGGATATTGTCTGTTCAATTTCACCCAGAAGCAAGACCAGGGCCTTTAGATACAACATGGATATTTAGAAAATTTAAAAAAATTATTCAAAAAGGTGGTTGAATTATGAAAAATGAAAATATTAAAAAGGTATTGATAATAGGTTCGGGACCAATAAAAATAGCTGAGGCTGCGGAATTTGATTATTCAGGATCGCAGGCATTAAAAGCAATAAGGGAAGAAAATATTGAGACAGTATTGGTAAGCCCTAACGTAGCAACCATACAAACCTCATATAAAATGGCAGACAAAATATACATGATCCCATTATTATCTGATTATATAGAAAAAGTTATTGAAAAGGAAAGACCTGATGGAATAATGATAGGTTTCGGAGGGCAAACCGCATTAAATGCAGGAATAGATTTGTGGAATAATAAAGTTATACAAAAATATGGAATAAAAGTATTAGGAACGCCAATAGATGGTATAAAGAAGGCTTTGAGTAGAGAAAAATTTAGAGAAACCATGATTGAATCAAATATACAGATACCTCCAAGTTATTCAGCAAATAACGAGGCTGATGCTATAGAAAAAGCAAAGCAATTAGGCTATCCTATAATGATAAGGGTTAGTTATAATTTAGGGGGTAGAGGTTCTGGAGTTGTTTGGAACGAAGATGAATTAAAGAATAATTTAAAAAAGGCATTTTCACAAAGTTATATTAATGAAATATTGTTAGAGAAGTATCTTCATCATTACAAGGAACTCGAATACGAAGTTATGAGAGATTCTTATGGAAATAAAGCGGTCGTAGCTTGCATAGAGAATTTGGATCCTATGGGTATACATACTGGAGAAAGTGTGGTAATTTCACCGTGTCAAACTATTGATAATTATGAGTATCAAATTATGAGAAATTTGTCAATGAAGGTAGCGGATTCCATAGAATTGATAGGAGAAAGTAATGTGCAATTTGCTTTAAATCCAAATAGTTATGAAATTTATGTTATTGAAACAAATCCAAGGATGTCTAGGTCTTCGGCTTTAGCGAGTAAGGTAACTGGATATCCATTGGCTTATGTTGCAGCAAAGCTTGCATTAGGTTATAAATTATATGAAGTTATAAATAAAATAACTGGTATAACAACTTCTTGTTTCGAGCCGAGCTTAGATTATGTAGCAATAAAAATGCCTAGATGGGATTTGCAAAAGTTTGAAAAGGTTGATACTGCAATAAATACTGAAATGAAAAGTATAGGAGAAGTTATGAGCATAGGGAGGAATTTCGAAGAAGCATTCCAAAAAGCAATCAGAATGCTAGATCTTGATCAAGAATTGGTTGATAATAAAGTTTATAATTCATCTATGAGTAAAGATGAAGCTTTAGAAAGATTAAGAAGAAAAAAAGATTATTGGTTTCTTTATATTTCAAAAGCAATTAGAGAAGGAGCATCTGATGAAGAGATATACGATGTTACAGGTATAGATTTATTTTATATAAAGAAGATTAGAAATATTGTTAATTTTTATGAAAGTATGAAAAGAATGAAGGTTGAAGAATTAAATAAGGATATATTAGAAGAGGCGAAAAGGTTAGGATTTAGTGATAAACTAATAGCTAAGGCATTAAATGTTAATGAAGAGTACATAAGAAAAATAAGGCATGAATATAATATAATTCCTAAAATTAAACAAATAGACACAGTTGCTGGAGAATGGCCTGCAGTAACTAATTATATGTATGTTACGTATAATGGAAGTGAAGACGATGTAGATTTTTCTGATGATAAGAGCATATTGATTTTGGGTTCAGGTGTATTTAGGATAGGTGTATCCGTAGAGTTTGATTGGGGTACAGTTTCTTTAATTGATGCGTTGAAAAATTACTATAAAAATGTATATGTGTTAAACTACAATCCGGAAACTGTTTCAACAGATTGGGATGTAGCAAAGCAGCTGTTTTTTGATGAAATAAACGTAGAAAAAGTTTTGGATTTATCATCTAAAACAAAAACAAAAAAAGTAGTTGTTTTTTCATCTGGTCAAATAGGGAATAATATAGCAAAAGAATTGGAAGAAAAAGGTTTATTAATTTATGGAACTTCGGGCCATAGTATAGATATAGCTGAGAATAGGGAGAAGTTTTCTTTCATTTTAGATAAACTAGGTATAAAGCAACCTCCATGGATTTCTGCAAATAATCTAAATGAAGTAATTAAATTTATCGATAAGATTGGATATCCAGTATTAATTAGACCGAGTTATGTTCTTAGCGGTGCGAGCATGAAGGTTGCATATAACTATGATGAATTGATAAAATATATAAATTCCGCAACTAAAATATCCCCAAAATATCCTGTTATAATATCCAAATATTTTGATAATGCTATTGAAGCTGAAATAGATGCTGTTTCAGACTCAAAGGGGGTAATTGGTGTTTTAAATGAGCACATAGAGGAAGCAGGTATACATAGTGGGGACTCTACTATGGTAATCCCTAATAGGAAATTGAATGATAATATAGTAAATGAAATGGGCAAAATATCTTTAATGCTTTCCAATGAGTTAAAAATAAAAGGTCCATTTAATTTACAATTTGTAATAAAAAATTCTACTCCATATGTTATAGAATTAAACTTAAGGCAAAGTAGATCTTTTCCATTTTCTAGTAAAGCAATTAATATGAACTTAATAAATTTAAGCGTAAAAGCTATTGAAGAAGGATTAAATTTTGATGGTTTTAAAATAATTAAGCCTAGATATTATGCAGTTAAATCTCCCCAATTTTCATGGTCTCAATTAAAAGGAGCATATCCTAGCCTAGGTGTTGAAATGAAAAGCACTGGAGAATCAGCAGGATTTGGAATTACATTTTATGATGCTTTATTGAAGAGCTGGTTATCAGTTTCGCCAAATAGATTACCTAGGATAGATAAATCAATACTAATATATGGAACAAATAATTACAGAGATTTAAAAGAAGCAAGTAAAACATTAGAAGAAATAGGCTATAATATATATACAATTGATAACTTTGATGTTTATGGAAAACAATTAAATTTAAAGGAAGCAGAAGGGTTGATATTAAATAAAAGAATAGACTTGGTAATTTCTGATGGATATTTGATTAATAGTGATTATGCTATAAGGAGAAACGCGGCCGATTTAAATATACCTATTATTCTTAATGGTAAATTAGCTAAAGAGATTTCTATTGCATTTAAAGAAAATTACATATCATTTTATGAAAATAGAGAATATGATAAAACATTTTATTAAATTTTCTAGTTTTTGTCAATTGGTTCTCTTGCAACAACTCTAACAGGCGATCCGTCTCCGTTTTTAATTTTAAGCGGAAAGCAAAAAGTTTCAACTATTTTTTCAATAAGAGGTTTAAGATTTGTAAGATTTTCAATTATTAATATGTTATTTTTTAATAAGACATCATGAACAGGCGACCCATTTCTAAGACCGCTTTTTACTGAAGGATCAGGTGAAATTGTATCTGTACCAACTATTCTAATTTTAAATTTAGTTAATAGATTTGCAGCTTCTGGTAAAATATAGGGATACTTCCAAGTATAACTATCTTCTCCCCAAAGATCCTCCCAACCAGTTCTAATAAAAACAAAATCTACCTTTTCTAATAATTTAGAATAACTTTTTATATCTTCATATGTAATGGGTTCTAGCTCACTTTTTGGTATATTTAATATTGCAGCAAGTCCTGCGAAAAATTCTGGAGGATATAGATCAATTGTTAATCCATTGTCAATAAAGTGATATTGAGCATCTATATGAGTTCCTGAATGCGAATTAATCGTAATATTTGTAATCTTTGAGCCAGTTACATTAGTTACATGTTCAATTTTTAGTGGTAGATGTCCATAGCCTTCTTTTATGCCTTCTTCATATACATGGCTTATATCGTACCATTTATATTTCATAAGCCTCACCTTTTCTTATTATATTCATTAAAATTATTATAGTTCTTTCATGAAATTTTATCAATTACCTATAGAATTAGATTTTAACTTTTGCTATAAAACCAATAGTAAATTATGTTCATTTGTTAATTATTCAATTTATCTCAAAATCATTGTTAACTGGGGAGTTGACAATCTGCAAGATTACAAAAGATTATTATTCGTCTCAATATTATATCATTTTATACAAGGTCTTTATATAACGATTTGTTTAAAAAATAAGTGGGTAAGGATTTATGGCAATATTTGTATCAATTAGGTTTTACTATAATTTTTGAATAAATTCTTTCGAAATTTATTAAAATTTAGTTGATTGATGGTTTCAAATTGTTAAATAATTCTTTTAATAGATCTTTAAAATATAATTTATAACTGGAAAATTTAAATCCTCAATTTAAAGGATTTTTCTTTATTGGTTCATATCTTGTTTAATGTAATTAATAGTAATCTTATAAAAATTAAAATAAAATTTAGATTTAAAATTATTTACAAAAAGTCTGAGCAATATCTTTAGCTATTTTGTTTTCTACCTCAAAGTTCCATAGCATTTCTGGTATATCTACAAACATGAATAATTCTGATAACAGAAGAGTTTCAACTGCTGTAACTGCTAAATTTTGGATCCATTTACCAATACCTATCCTTATGATTATGTTATTAGGATCCCCAGAAATTAAAATATTTAAGGATCTTTCAGCCGCAATGATATCTCTTAAAAATCCCCCTTTTTGAGCTTGAATTAACACTCCATGTGGAGATTCTTTAGATGCTTGAGTTTTAAACCCCTGTGAAGTCAAATAGTCAATAATACTTTGCTTTAATGAAGATATATCTATATTCTTCCCGAAACAACTAATAACTTTTTCTGATACCATATTGTTCACCAATATTATTT
>ERZ1669250.224-NODE-224-length-29613-cov-6.819913_pt1 | contig 29613 bp, 34 predicted proteins | sample MGYA00579295_ERZ1669250 | MGnify/ENA primary metagenome ERZ1669250 (study PRJEB41166, sample SAMN08046056) | hot springs metagenome | biome: hot spring; feature: acid hot spring; material: thermophilic sediment; isolation source: thermophilic sediment from acid...
TACGACAAAAACCCTCTTCTTTAAATATTTTTCTGAGGATTTCTACTGAACTAAAATTTATTAAACTTTTATAGATAATAAAGGACATTTAAATGCGTAAAATTTTAGTGTATTTAGGAATAGGCCACATAATTGCGCTGATTACGGTTCCTTTGACTTTCTTATTAGGAATAATAAATTTTTATTATTTTAGAAACTGGATATTGCCAAGAATGATAATTCCACTTATAGGAGTCATATTGGTTATAATTGGCATTTTAATAATTATTCTTTCAGCACATCAACTAATTAATGGATTCAAGCATGGGAAATTGATTAAAAATGGTCTATATGCTTATACTAGAAATCCACTTTATTTTGGAGTAATATTTTTTATTATGCCAGGAATAGTTTTAACCTTTGGTTTCCTGCTTTTAATTCCAGTTCCGTTTCTTACTTATGTCCTTTTTAAAGTACTTATAAAAGAGGAGGAAAGATCTTTGGAAGAAAAGTTCGGGAATGAATATATTGAGTACAAGAAAAGGGTTAATTCCTTAATACCAAAGCTTAAGAGATAATTTTTATTCATTGAACTCAATACTTGAATTAATCATTTAAAATTGAATCAGCATCAATATGTTTTTTTATTAAATTCGCTAGCATCTCTATTTCTTTATCAATGTTGTAATTTACATATATTTTTTCTAGACCTTTCTCTTTAGCAATATCGTTTAAGAACTTCTTCAGGAAATTTATATTATAAAAAACATCATGAAAATAAGTACCTAAAGCCCTTTCTGAAATACTTCCATCGTATTTAATAACATCCTTATCATATTCTTTTGTTATCAGAGAAAAGGGTCTTCTGGATATAGATTTGCCGAAGTGTATCTGGTATCCTGAAATGTGATAATTCAGGAATTCTTTCGCTAATATTTTTCCGCTTATAAGTGAAACAATTTTTCTTCCATCAAATTTTGTTCTACTGTCCAGGATCCCAAGGCCATTTATTTTTCCAGATTTTGTCTCAAAATTGTCAATTATGTATTTACCCAACATTTGATATCCACCGCATATACCAATTATCTTTGCACCTTCCTTGTACAATTCATTTATTTTGTCCTCAAATCCTTCTTTTCTTATGAAAAATAAGTCTTGTACAGTAAGTTTTGTTCCTGGAATAATTATTGCATCCGCATTGTTTAGTTCATCTGGATTTGAAGCAAAATTAAAACCTACATCTTTTATTCTTGAAAAAATATGGAAATCCGTTGCATTAGAAATGTGTGGTAATTTTATTATAGAAATCCTTATTTTTCCATTTTTTCCATTCCAAGACCATAATGAATCTTCCTGTGGCAAGTTATTATCTATAAAAGGAATGGTTCCGTAAGGTTTCAAGTTATAATTTTTAAAAAGAAAATAATAACCATTTTCCAAGAGATCTTCACTTCCGCGGAATTTGTTCATAATGTAGCCTGAAAAAGAATTTTTGCCTAATAGTTCCACGGTTCCTACAATACTTGCAAATGATCCCCCTCTATCTATATCAGAGACAAGTATATTTTTTGATCCTATTTTTCTTGCCAATTGCATGTTTGCTAGATCATACTTTATATTTATTTCTGCTGGAGAACCAGCCCCTTCAATAATCACTAGCTCACTTCTATCGTGAATATATTTGAAATCTTTCAATATTACATTAAAAAGGTCTTCCTTATTTGAGCTCATATAATTTTTTGCATCAATTGTTTTGAAGAATTTTCCATTCACTATAACCTGTGTTTTTCCATCCTCAGGCTTCAAAAGAACAGGGTTCATTTTCACGTTTGGTGTTTTTCTGCATGCCTTGGCCTGTACTACTTGTGCATATGCCATTTCTCCGCCAATACCTACACCAGCATTCAATGACATGTTCTGTGCTTTAAAAGGCACTACATCAATGCCCATATCACTAAATATTCTGCATAGAGCAGTGACCACAGTTGTTTTTCCTGCGCCAGAAGAAGTTCCCATGATGAATATTGGCCTATATTTCATAGTTTATGCCTTCCACATTTTTAAGATTGAATTTTTCTATTTCCTTTAATAAGATATCATTTTCATATTTTTTCCTTATTGAGAACCTTATTGCATTTGGAAGATTAAATGATGAACAATCTCTCACCAGAATGCCACGGTTTTTCAGAATTTCCCTTAAGCCATTAAATCCTGCATCTGCAAGGAAAAAATTTGCATGTGTTTTCAATTTTGTTATTTTTTCAATTCTATCTTTTTCCCTGTTAATTTTTTTCATGGAATTTTTTAAGAACGAATCACTTTTAAGTGCAAGTTCTATAAATTTGCAACCAAGAGTGCCAAGGGACCACTGCAATCTGAAATCTTTCATTCTATTGATTACATTCTCCTGTCCGAATGCATAACCAGCCCTGATTCCAGGAAGGCCAAATGATTTTGTAAAGCTCCTTAAGACAATTACATTTTCAGGGTAATTAATAGCACCATGCTCAACAAAATCTATGAATGCTTCATCTAGAACTACAAAGGAATTATTTTTTCTGGCAATGTCGAATAGTGTCTCAATGTTTTTATAGAATTTCCCAGTGGGATTGTTTGGGTTTGCAAAAAATATGATTCCGTTTTTTAAATTAAATGAATCAAGGTCAGGATCAATGTCTCTAATAAAATGTTTTCTCATACCAAACAGATCAGCCATCTTTTCATATTCACCGTAAGTATGTACCATAAACATGGCATCTTTTTTTCTAAGAGCATAGGAAACCATGTAAAGGAGCTCCGTTATTCCTGCTCCTATTGCCACGTCGTTGGCTATATTAAATTTCTTTTTTATTTGGATTTCCAATGATTCGCAGTATGGATAGGAATTAAAATCTGAATGTAAGATATTTTTCAAAAATGGAACTTTGTACGGGTTCACCGAATAAGAGAAATCGATATAATCCTTTTCATATTCTCTAGCTCCACCATGGTAAACCATAAAGTACCATCACCGCCATAATTATTGCAATCCAAATAATGCTTACATACAATATATAATTAATTGATGTTTTTACATCATTTATGTTGCAATCCCTTTCTCCTTCAATCCTATAATATCCAGGTTTTTCCAGTGTTACATTCAATATTGCAGACATGGAAGCAATGGTGTACATACCATTTATCTTTATTTTTCTGTGTTTTTTCAAATTATTCCATACTCTTTTTGGTGAAAATAGTAAAAGAATAAATCCTGTAATTCTGGCGGGTATGAAATTCATTACATCGTCCATTCTTGCAGCAAATTTTCCAAAATATTCGTACCTTTCATTCCTGTATCCTATCATTGCGTCGAATGTGTTTACAATCCTGAAAAAGAAAGCACCTAGAAGGCCAAAAAGCATAAAATAAAAGAGTGGCGAAACAATTGAATCAACGATATTTTCAGCACCGCTCTCTATTGCAGCAGAATATAGTTGTGCCTTTGTAAGATTTTTTACATTCCTACTCACTATCATAGAAACATTTTTTTTGAGGTTCTCTGTATCTTCAGTTTCACATCTTTTAACATGTTTTATAAGAGCACCTATTGAAAAAGATGCCTTAAGCAGAAATGCCTGAACGATGATTGATATTATTTCATAATCCGATAAAACTCTTAAAATATATATTATAATTAAAATGAAAATTGATGAAACAAAAATGAAAAGAAGAAAGCCCTCTACAAACTCAACACCACCTGATCTTCTCTTTCTTTTTTTATCAAAGAAATCTATTATCTTGCCTACCCAAACAACAGGATGAATTTTGTTCGGATATTCACCAATCGCATCAATTATCAGGGCAATTACCAATACAAGTATTTCATCGTTCATGGATAGAGCACTTTTGCATTTTTACCTGAACCCATTATCCTATAAATCTTAACCTTTGAATTTTTAGATATGTATTCTATGCAATTATCAAGATCATCCAAATCAGGTCTCTGGAATTTTTCGTTTACAGGTATGAGTGGATCAACCCTTAAACTGAGATTATTTTTAATAGAATCAAGGAACTGTGCAATTTCATAAACATTTTTACAACCAAGTTCTTTTAGATAAACTGTTTCAAATGTAAATTTCTCGTTGAAAAGTGTTTTCAGATTTTCAAGTGATTTTTTATTTGATCGATGAATAATTTTTTTGTGTATTTCATCATTCAAGGATTTTATGCTGAATGCAATTCTATCAGAAAGATCAACAATCTCCTTTGTCAATAATTCTCCATTGGTAAGAATATTTATTTTTATTTTTTTATCATTTAAAATCTTCAGCAGATATAGTAGAGAATTATCAAGTGTTGGTTCACCGCCACCCAAAAACACTTCCTTTATATCGTTTTTAAAAAGAATATTTACTACATCATATAAATCTAAAAATTTTATTTTCAAATTCTTCTGATTTTTAGACCAGTAAATATCAAACCTGTATTTTTTCAGTATGCAAAAATCGCAGTTCCAGTTACATCCATTAAAAAAAATATAGGAGGAGGAATCGGAAAATTTTGTTATGTGGTAAATTCTGGTCATGAGTTATATCCCGGAAACATTTCTTGCAATGTTAGTTGAGGAATTCCAGTTGTCAGATTTGGATAAAGTGTCTCAAAGAGTATTTCCACTCCTATGAACATCTGTGGTCCAGGTTCTTGAATGTAGTAATCTGGAATTATTATGTAGTGGTGTAGTCTAACTGCTGTAATGTTCTGGAATGCAGAATTATTTGCAAACTGTGAAAGCAAAGAAGCCTGATCCTGAGAAACTAGGATCCACTGGGGATTCTCGTTAACTAATGTTTCAGGATTTATAATAAACCATGAATAACCTGTTGCTGCAATATTAATACCTCCCGCCTGTACTATCATATCATTTATGAATGTATCTTCACCTGCAGTCCACATCTGTGGATACCAGCCTAGATAGAATACTGTAGTCCTGTTTTGTATATTAAAAGTTGCATTACTCAAAGCATACACAAAGTTTTGAATTGTATTAACAAGCTTTGTTGCGTTGGAAGTTGTATTCGTTGCATATCCCAAAATCATAACATCATGCAAAATATCCATCAGATTGCTTGGATTCATTACTATTACTGGAATGCTTGCATTTTCTATCTGCTGTATAGTTTGAGGAGGCGTCAAGCCGCCAAAAGCCAGAACAAGATTAGGATCAAGAGATATGACCTTTTCAACAGATACATTAGTAATACCACCTATCTTTGTTATATTTACAGCCTGTGGTGGGAACTCATCATAAATAGTATCGCCCACTACCCTTTTACCAAGACCTAGAGAAAATGCTACCTCAGTACAAGAAGGTGCAAGTGAAACAATTCTTTTGACAGGCTGGGGTACTTTTACAATATTATTTTCGTCGTCTATTAATGTTATATAACTAACGCTTGAATTTTTTGAACCGCCTGGTGATGGCACTTTTTGGCTTTCATAGTTTGAGACTGCAAAACCTGCTGCAAACGATGCAATCACTATTACTACAGCTATAAGAGCAGTAATTCCTTTTTTCATGTTTTTACCTCAAAAAGTAAATATACTTGAATTATTTAAAGTTTATTTGATGAAAGAAGAAAATTTTGAACTGCTATACCAGGTGGCAGAATCGATGATTTGCATGAAAAAATACAACTATGGAGCTGAGCTATACAAAAAATTAACAGAATTGGATGATAAGAACGCAGGCATATGGCACGGCTATGCAAACTGTCTTGAAAAATTAGGTGAATTAGAAAGAACAAAATTAGCATATGAAAAAGCTTTGGAATATCATCTTAGGGACATAAATGATGGAAATTTTAGTGAGAAAAGAAAAGCATATTTGTGGGGAGGCTGGGCAGCATTAAAACTTGGAAAATTGGAATTGGCATATGATCTTTTCAAAAAATCTGTTGAAGAAGACCCAAGCTATGCATATTCCTGGCTATCATATGCAGTGGCTTGTACCAAACTTAAGCGTGAGCAAGAAGCAAAAGAAGCAAGAGAAAACTACAAAAAATACTTAAAAATCAAGCCTTACAGGAAAAGGGAATGTGAAGGAAGATCTATGCTTCTTGACGCTAGAGAAAAGGCAACGGGTTGGCTTAAAGAATACATCGAAAAGGTTCTGCCTGAGACAGACTGTGTGGAATAAAAATGAAAAAGATTAGTGGAATAAAGTTCATTTCGATATCTATTGTTTTTTTTGTATTAGCCATTATTATATCCATTGGCATCGGCCCTGTCCAAATTCCATTTTTAACAATTATAAAAGAACTTTTTGATCCAAATGCAAACGGACCATATCATATAATAATTTGGGAATTAAGATTACCTAGAATATTGCTTGCATCTCTTGTTGGTGCATCTTTAGCAGTTTCAGGAGTTGTAATGCAAGGCATATTCAGAAATCCGCTTTCAGATCCTTATATTACTGGTACAGCGTCCGGTGCAGCACTTGGGGCAACAATATCAATAATCGCAGGCCTTGCTGCATTAAATATATATTTTCTCCCGTTTTTGGCATTTTTAGGTGCTACGTTTACAACAATACTTGTTGCAATGATTGCATCTTATTCATCCGGACCAAAAAGTGAAAATATGTTACTTGCTGGTTTAGGCATATCCATATTCTTCAGTGCAATTGTTTCATATCTTATGTATATGAATGGAAAAGATTTACAAACCGTTTTTTACTGGTTGATGGGAAGTTTCAGCGGTGCCCAGTGGAATTATGTTTACATAATGCTTATTTTTGCAGTACCAGCCATAATAATACTGGCCCTAATAGGCAGGGATATTGATCCAATAATGATAGGTGAAGAACATGCTTATGCTCTTGGCATAAATGTAAAAAAGTCAAGGCTATTGTTTTTTGTTTTATCATCTCTAATAACGGGTTTGAGCGTAGCATTTTCAGGTATTATAGGTTTTGTCGGTTTAATAATTCCACATATAGTGAGAATTATAACCGGGCCGAATAATAGGGTAGTTATAATTTCATCAATTTTTCTCGGTGGTGGATACATGGTAATTGCTGATACAATTGCAAGGTCATTAAATATCATTGAAGAACTTCCAGTTGGCATAATTACATCATTAATAGGTATACCTGTTTTCCTATATCTTTTAATAAAAGAAAAGGGATATTGGAGGTAAAAATGATAGATATTAAGAATTTAACATTTTCCTACGGTGATAAAAAAATTTTAAAGGGCATATCATTAAATGTAGAAAATAGCGAAATATTGGGCATTTTAGGCCCAAATGGTTCCGGAAAAACAACACTAATAAATGTACTGGATGGTTATTTAAAAAAAGACACCGGTGATATAATAATAAAAGGTAAAAATATAGAAAAATATTCAAGGAAAGAACTTGCAAGGATAATGGGTGTTGTTCCACAGGACATGATTCCAGCATTTGATTTTACTGTTTATGAAATAGTTGCAATGGGTAGATATCCACATCTTGGTATTATTGACCCCATCTCAGATAATGATGAAAGATTGATCTTTGATGCATTGAAGAAAACAGGTACATATGATTTGAAGGACAAATCCATCAGGGAGATATCCGGTGGAGAAAGGCAAAGGGTATTTATTGCTAGAGCAATTGCACAGGATCCTGCTATTATTTTACTTGACGAACCTACAAGCAACCTTGATATAAGATATCAGATAGAAATACTTGAAATTATAGAAAAAATGAGGGAAGGGGGAAAAACAATAGTGATGAGCATGCACGATGTTAATCTTGCAATCAGATACTGTACGAAACTCGCTCTGATTTCTGATGGAAAAATATATGCTATAGGTGAACCAGACATTGTCATAAATGAAGAATCAATTCAAAATGTATATGGAATAAGGGGTAAAATAATCAGAAATGGTGGAAATAAAATAGCTTATATACTACCTGAAAAATTCAATGGGTTTTGAAAGATGCCTCCGCGCAATTATAGGTACCTGGTAAAAGCCAGGTTCTATGTCTCTATTTATTTTTTCAAATTTTACGTCACTGGAAAAAGTTCCACAATACTTACACCTATAACCTTTATTGTTTCCCTTAGATTCCATTTTCCTTCCACATTTTGGGCATGTTGGAATAATTTTTTTATATACGTCGATCAATTTCAAAATTAAAATTTTTTCAATGTTAATCGTTCTCGGATATTTTTTTACACTTCCATAGATCCTTATTTTATCTCCTATTTCTAATTTTTTTATAATTTCCCTGAACTCTTTCGTTTTTTCGTATGCCGCTGCACACATTTCCCCAGATAGATCCGAAATTTTTAGTATAACATGCCCTCCCTGAATAACTTTAGGTTTTTCAATTACGGTACAATCAACAATTACAGAATCAAATGGTTTAATGTCCTTTATCAATTTTTTTACAAGATGATTATCTGTTCCTTGGTTAGTTTCAAAAATCAAATAACTTGTATATTGATCACTTTTTATTATTTTTCTAGCGTATTCCAGATCATTTAAATCTGTTCCTCTAATGCCAAAAAGAACAGGCGTTTTTGTTTCAGGTTTTATGGCAATATGGTCATTTTTGTAATCATAGTTTTCAAATGTTGTTTTAACCAAATTATCCATTAAAATTACTGAATTTTTATCAATATATCTATCCTTATCCCATTTATCTTCAGGTAAATATGCCAAAAGTTCGTATGTTTTTTTCCTTGGTTTCCAGGATATTGCTGCTGCAGCACCGATTAAGCCTCTTTTATATTTGTAACCTATGTAATTCGTATCCTTCAGGTATTTGTAAATTTCAACCATTGAAACAACAGATCTTACAGCTTTCCAGTATAATTTTTCATCAATTTTTTTCTTAGAAATAACAATTCCTGGAGATGTTTTTTCCTCCTCAAAAATAGCATATTTTTCTACAATTTTTTTTACACTTTCTAACACATAATTTTCATCAATTCCTGAATCTTCACCATATTTATAGGAAAAAATTTCTTTTGAATTAAATTCACCAATTTTAATTTTTTCTCCTTTTCCATATCCAATTTGAATTGCAATTGCAGCATTTCCCCTCGTTTTCCATGGAATATTCGGGTTAAGTCTGACCAACCTTGGCAAACCTATTATTTCCAGACCCAAATTACTAGCTATTAATGGTGCTAGATAAGTTGTACACATACCATTGGATGAATCCGTGTCATCAATGCCAATCCACACACACTAAAAATAAAGAATATGTATTAAAAGCTTTATATCATAAGTGATTATTTATTCAAATATGATATCAGAAATAATGGCAGGTATATTGCTTGTTATGGCTATGTTTTTTCTTTACATTGGAATAAGATCTTGGAAAAATATGCATGAAAGGATTTTCATATATATTTCATTTATTTTTTTTGCGTATCTTATAACACCAATTATTTTCATAATTTCTGATATAATTAACATTATAATTCCAATGTGGGTATATTTTATAATTGATATAGCAATCCTTCTAATTCTCTATATTACCTTAATTTCAAGGTGAAAGATTTGCCTTTAGAGCTTGAAAAAAGGAAAAAAATATACGAGTTGATTAGAAAAAATCCAGGTTTACATTTTAGGGAATTATTAAGATTGCTTGATATGAATGTTGGTGATCTGCAATATAATCTATCAGTTCTTGAAAAAGAATCCTTAATAGTTGGAAAGGATGAGTTTGGTTACAGAAGATATTATCCAAATCAAATGGAATTTCCTGAGGAAAAGAAAGTATTACCGTTCCTTAGGCAGCCGGTTCAGAGGAAGATTATAATTGAAATATTGATGAAGGAAAAAGTTACGTTAAATGAAATATCTCAGGATCTAGGAATAAAAAATCAGACTGTACTTTACCATATTAAAAAAATGCTCAGATCTGGAATGATTATTCAGGAAAAGGAAGGTAAAAATGTTTATTATATAATAAAAAATTCTGGGCTTATATCTAGAACATTAATCAGATATAGGGAGAGCTTTTCAGATAAATTCGTTGAGAAATTTATAGAATTTTGGAAGAGTTCAGGTAAGATTTAAATATTTTTTAATAATCATAATTGCATGTATACTGAAAAATTTGAAAAAATTAAATTGGGTCTTACATTCGATGATGTTTTGTTAATTCCATCAAAAACGAGGGTAGATCCAAAAGAAGCCGACACAAAAACAAAAGTTTCAAAAAATATTATCATAAACATACCAATTGTTAGCTCACCTATGGATACCGTAACAGGTCCAGAAATGGCAATTGAAATGGCACATCTAGGTGGTATAGGGATAATTCACAGAAATCAAACGATAGAGGAGCAGAGGAATGCTGTGAGAATGGTGAAAAGGGAGGAAAGCCTCATAATAAGAGATGTTATCACAATTTCGCCACAATTACCTGTGAAGGAAGCTATAAAAATAATGAAGGAAAGAAGAATTGCAGGTCTCCCTGTTATAGAAAATGACGAGCTCGTTGGAATTATAACTGAGCGTGATGTAAGATTTTTGAAAAATATGGATACACTTGTAAGGGATATAATGACAAAGGATTTAATTGTAGGTAGCGAAGATATAACATTGGAGAAGGCACTTTCAATTATGCAGGATAAGAAAATAGAAAAACTACCAATAGTTGGTAAGGATGGAAAATTGAAGGGGCTAATCACGGCAAAGGACATTCTTAAAAGGGAAAAATATCCTTTTTCAATAAGGGACAAAGAAGGTAGATTGGTTGTGGGAGCTGCAGTAGGCCCATACGATTTAAGAAGGGCAGAAATACTAGAAAAGGAAGGTGTGGATGTAATTGTAATTGACACCGCTCATGCCCACAATACAAAGGTAATGGAAGGTATTAAAGAGATAAGAAATAAAATAAGCATTGATATAATTGCTGGAAACATTGCAACTGAATCTGCTGCAGAGGATTTAATTTCAATTGGTGTGGATGGAATAAGAGTAGGTATTGGACCAGGATCCATATGCACAACAAGAATCGTTGCTGGTGTAGGAGTTCCTCAGCTTGAGGCAATATCACAGGTTGCAGATGTTGCAGAGTCTTATGAAATTCCAATAATAGCAGATGGTGGTATTAGATATTCTGGGGATATAGTCAAAGCACTTGCTGCTGGGGCTAATGCGGTAATGCTAGGGAATTTACTTGCGGGTACAGATGAAGCACCGGGACAGGAAATAATCATAGGCGGAAGAAAATACAAAACTTACAGGGGTATGGGATCACTGGGTGTAATTCAAAAGGGTATATCCGATAGGTATGGAAAGATTGGGGAAGCAAAGTATGTGGCCGAGGGTGTAGAAGGTGCAGTACCATATAAGGGAAAACTCGAAGATGTAATTTTTCAGCTCATAGGTGGTCTTAAGTCTGGCATGGGTTATGTTGGTGCATCAAATATAATTGAACTGAGGAAAAATGCCCAATTCATCAGGATGACAGGCGAGGGATTGAGAGAAAGTCATCCGCATGATGTAACAATAATTACAGAGGTACCAAATTATCCTCACAAATGATTAATGATTAAATCCTTAAAATATGAATTAAGTTTAGATGGCCTAAATCAGGCCCATTATATTTGAAATTAGAAGATTTAGAAATATTCCTAAATAATTAAAAAGATATTTGAAGCGAGGCCTTGATAAAATTTTTTCTTATCATACAATAGTTTTTTCGATCAATATATAAATATAATGGAAAAATATAATATATCATTATTTGAATAAGCGATCTTCGTAATGTTTTCTTTGATCTAAATAATAAATAATCACGCATTTTTTACTTTTATTTATTGTATCTAATGGTTTCATTGTTATTTAAAAAAAGTTATCACTTAAGCACAATGAAATAAAAAGATTGTACAAAAAATCTAAAATAGTTAACATAAGTTAAAGAATTGAATGAAATTAAAATCTATCATAATTCTGATGATAATCATTTCATCACTTATTTTATCATCAAATAGCTTAGGCCAAAGCGAAAATATGCAAAAAAATTATGTAAAGTTCAATGAAATGGCAAATGGGGATATTTTTAATTTCACTTACGGAAATGAAATAATAATAAACTCTATAACAATCACTCCTAGAATCCAAGGATATTGGTCCGAGAATGGTGTTCAGAAACAATTTTTAAGCGAAAGAATTAGGGAAAAAATTATAGGTATTAAAAGTCCCATTATAGATATACAAGCCAAAGGTAATGTTTCCATAAAAATTGTTTTCAACAATCTTTCCTTATCAAAAGCAATATCATTTAATGGTTTTTTTATAAATAACATCAACGGTATTGGCTTTATAAATGGAGGTAATTTTTATATATTGAATTCAACTTTATATATAAATTCTACAAAAAATCTCTCAGTGAAAATTTTTATCGAAACAAATGAAACCATTGGTGAATTTAGTCAATATATGCAGAGTAATGAATTCGATGGTATAATTTATTTAAATACAAGTATATTAACGGTTGAGTTTACAAACCAGTCCATGGAAATATCATCTATGAAAATAAATGGAGAAACATTATCTCTATCAATAATATCTAATGAATCCGATGGATTCCTGATACTTGATTTAATGGGTTATGAAAAACCATTAAACATAACAATAAATGGAATTTCATTTAAAAATTCAACTATGAATAATGTAGTAAACGAAAGTGTTAATTCTTATGCAATTAAAAGTATAAATGATAGTATTATTTATTTTATTTACTTATCCAACATTCCAGGAAATTACTTTCAACAGAACAATATATATGAATTTTCTTTCGTTTTATCTGTACTTTTTATTGTTTTATTGGCGAGTGCCATAACATTAAGAAAGCTGGTGAAAAAATGAAGACAACAATTATTTTTTTGATAGTTTTTATTCTTATTTTCGTTCCTGTATCACAAGGCATAGTAATTGAAAAAAATAATTCCATTGAAATTGAAAATAAAAATTTTTCAGTGACATTCTTTAAAAATATACCATTATTAGAGATGAATATCAATAACACTGTTTACAATTTCTATATTTCATCAATACTTTTTAATGATGGCATTCACATTCATTTTAGAAATATTATTTGGAAAGTAAATTTTACAAAGCTAAACAATAATGTTTATGATTTTAACTTAATTTCCTTTGTTTCAGGATATAAAATTCACATAGATTACATTTTTTTAAACGGGCAGAAATATTTAAATTTCTCTGGAAATGGAATTTTAGTTCATATTTACATCAGTGGTAAACCTTCACCATCGGTAATAATATTTGAGCACATTTCATTTGGTAAAATGAATATAATTGATGCGGAATACCATGAAAATTTCAGTATAAAAGAAACATCTAAAACACTTCCATTGGAAAAAATAAACATGTATTCGAAAAATTCAACTTTTTATATTTCAAATAAAAATAGCACAGAAACTGACCTTTATCAGATTTATCCAGATCAGAATGGTACTGTACAATCTTTTTCATTTATTTCATTTGGGACATTTCAGAAAGAATTTATTTTCAATGCAGAAGCTATAATATTTATTACAATTGGTGTCATTGTTGGATCTATGATAATATTTGCAGGTATTTTATACCAAAGAAAAAAAGATTAAATATGAATTAAGCATGAAAGGTTTGATTCAAATGACATTTGCAGAAGCAGTAAACAGGAAATTAAATAAAAAAATATGTATGAGATGTTACGCTAAAAACCCACCCAATGCTACTAGATGCAGAAGATGTGGTTATACGGGGCTAAGGCCAAAGAGGAAAGAAAGGAAAGGTACGTAAGGCTAGGAAATACCACCATTTTTTAGTATTTTTATAAGTGTACTTTTTATTTTTTCATCCATATCTAGAACCTTAATTTTATCGATTGTTTTTTCAATATCATATTTATTTCTTTTGATTTTAAAGGATTTATTATTAGTGTTTATAATGGCATAAGAGGCTTCCCAAATTCCATCCCTGGGCTGACCTGTAGTACCAGGGTTAATATAAACAGTTGAATTAATAATCCTACTCATTGGCAAATGTGTATGTCCAAAAATAACAAAATCGCTTGATGAATTTTTGAATTTTTTTATTAAATCTTCATTACTTATTTCAGGAAAAACATAATCATAAAGGTAATCTAACAAGGAAGCATGCACCATAGTAAATTTTATACCATCAATTTCGAAATTCAGAAATAATGGCAAAGTTTTTAAAAATTTTATTTCCTCAGCTGAGATGAATTTTTTGTAGTAGTTTCGTGTATAAACAGATAGCTCATGAAATTTTTCAGAACATCTACAATCAATGTTGAACGCATTTGCAGAATCATGATTCCCCATAACAACATAATGTGCATTTTCTTTTATAGCATCGATAACATGACCCGGTTCAGGCCCATAATCTGTTAAATCCCCAGAAACTATTAAATAATCAAATTTTTCATTCAATATTGAATAAAGAGCATCATAATTCCCATGAATATCAGAAACAACAAGGATTTTACTCATTTAAATCAATGCTTTTTAACTGATTAATAACATATTTTCTTATTTCTTCAGCACTCGGTAACTGAATTAAAATTTCACCGTCCTTTATAACTGTTTCCATCGCATTTATCATTTCAGAACCACATTTTTTACATATTGGTTTTTTTGATCCCTTTTTTACAACAGCATATGTACCACAGTTTTCGCATCTGTAAACATCCTTTTTACCTGAAAATTTGCCCTTTTTTGCTATAGGGACATCATCAATTTCAACAATATCCATCGCATAATCGATTGTTGATGCACTTGATATTGTTGTTCCAATGCCAAAACCATCAGCACCAGCTTCAATTAATTCCTTTACATTTTCTTCCTTTATACCACCAGAAACAATAACATCTATATGGTTATACCCCCTCATTTTTAGTTCCCATTTTACCTCTCTAATTATATGTGCAAAATTACCTCTTCTGGATGAGGGGGTGTCAAGCCTTATACCATTAAGGTCCTTTATAAGTTCAGCAGCCCTTATAGATGAAAATTTTTCATCTCCAAATGTATCCACTAATGCAATTCTGGGTACAGATGTGTCCAGATCCTCATCAAATTTTTTCCAAGCCTGTTCTTCTCCTAAAACAAGTATAAGTGCATGTGGCATTGTCCCTCTTGGAACAAAACCGAGTCTTTCTGCACCTATCACACTTGAAACGAAATCACAACCACCTATGTACGAGTACCTATCTATCATCGGTGCTATAGCTGGGTGCATTCTTCTTACACCAAATGATAAAAGTGTTTTTTCACCTATTAACTTTTTAAATCTTGCTGATTTTGTTGCTATACCGGAGGACTCACATATTAGACCCAAAATTGGTGTTTCATATATTGCAAAATCCTGATAATCACCTTCGACATCAAGAACAGGTAAAGGAATACCATTCTGGTCAAATGGAGTGAAAATTGTTCCTTCTTTTAATGCCCTCAATGTGATTTTTTTTCCTTGCATTAAATTAATAACTTCTTCTAAACCCACAAAAACAATCCATGGATTATGCTGATCCTGAGTAGTAACTTCAGCAACCACTTTTTTATGTATGTTTTCTTTTTTGAGTATTTCTAATGTTCTTAAAAAATAAACATCCGTTGTTTTTCCAGAAAGTATTTCATCTTCATTTGCAATGTAAAACTTCATAATATTTCACCCACATCTTTTAGGTTAATTATCTTTGTACCATATATGTTTTTCATATATTTTAAACCGAACTCTTTATTAGTTTCTTTAATTGATTCTGTGCATTCTTCTACAACATACGTTTCATACCCAAGGAAAAACGCATGAGCTACAGTATGCATCACACATATATCCGTGCTTACACCTGCAACAATTATTTTATCAATGCCTTGTTTCTTTAAAACATCATTCAATTGTGTTTCAAAGAATCCATCATAAGTAGTTTTTTCTATTATTATATCCGTTTCTGAGGGCTTTAAATCATTCACTATTTCAGAAGAAAAAGAACCCCTCATTGCATGCGCTCCCCAGACCTTTAGTTCAGGATCATTTTCATTATGTGAATCTTTCACATAAATTACGAGAATCCCTTTACTTCTTGCAATATCTATAAGCATCTTGACATTTGATACAATGGATCTAGCCCTTTCTGAACCAAATTTCCCATCTACAAATTCGTGAATCATATCAACAATAATAAGGGAGATCATATTTTAATATATTAACTGTATATTTAAAAATCTATCGCATTAAATTATTATTTTTTTAAAACTTTTATAGATATTCTTTTACTATCAATGCCCTCTAATTCTATTGAACCTTCATCACTTTTAATCAAAATTTTTGGTATTTCTCCAATTTTTAATTCTTTCAATAGAGTTCTTGATCCACCAAAAACAGTGGCAATCATTATGGCAAATTCTTCTTTGTAAAAATCTTCTGAAATATCCATTTTCTCTATGGTTCCATCAATCCTAACGATTGCATTGCCCTGACTCCTTGATAAATTTTTTTCCATCTCTAAATCATTCTATATAATTTCAAATACTTAACATTTTATCTTTATTTTACCACTAATTTTTAATTTATAAGAATCGAAATAGAAAAAATTTATATTATAAAATATATTGTAAATTATGGAAAATTCAAGAAAATTTATTGGAATCATTTCAATTTTTATTGTTTTAATAATCTCTATTTTAATATTTTATTTGATTTTGATCCAACCGAATTTATTCAATGATCTTGTAATAATGGGCATAACATCAATTATTTTTTCTATAATAGCATATTTATTTCATTCTTTGATTCCAAGCAAAAATGTTGTGAGCGGTTTTGTATGGGGATATTATGCATTAGGAATATTAGCTCTTGTTTATGATACATTAATTATTAAATTAAACATTCTATACCTGGTCTTTGTTTTGCTTTTCATACTCATATCCCTTGTGTTTATTTATTGGCGATTAAAAAATGTTAAAAACTAATCTTTCACCTCTTCCATTATAAGACCGTTATGACCATCAATGAGTAGTATTAAATTTTTATCTTTATGAACAAATTCAATGTACCATACAGGAATATGAGTAAGATAAATATCTGCTATATCTATATCTACATCAGCAGAAAGGAAACCGTGAACCCTTTTTTGTAATCTTCTTATTTCCCATTGTGCAATTCTTACTTTTCCCTCAACCCTTGCTTTTTCCTCACCCATGGTTCCATTCATCATCTTAATTGGGTTTGAAGAATCCTGTGGCTGTAATGTTCTCATATCGGAGAGATTGAAAATGTAATCAGGTGGTTGGTAAATGTTTAAACTTTCTACAGCAATAACGGGGTATTTTACAGTACCAACATCAGTTCCGGATTCAACCACTGTTTGCATATTAACTGTTGGCCCCATAAAACCACCACCTCTCCCCATCGAAACGCCAACAAAACCTCCAGGCTGTACCTCCTCCCTTTTGTATTTATATTGGGCAGAATAACCTGCGTCTATTATCCAGTAAGGTACAAAAGATAGATTTATTGTTTTTACTTCACTTTTCTCGAATAGGTGCCTATGTATTATGGACCTATCGAGGTATGATCTTGCTATTGAAAGGGCCTGATCCTTCATTGGGACCTTGATGTCAAGGATGTAATGCTTCGTTACTTGCATCCATCCCTCTGATCCCAATGTTATAGACGTACCACAGTAAGGACAAACAACCATCGCTTCACCAGGTTGGGGATTTAATGGTGCACCGCAGTTGGGGCATTTCATTTCTTTCAGTATTGGACCTGTTGAAACTTGGGAAATGGGTGTTCCAGATCTGGTTGCGGACTGTCCTGCCAAAGGCGTTTGGGGTGCACCGCAAACCGGGCAAAATGCTGAATCATCTGGTATTTTTGCTCCACACTTTCTGCAATACATTTATTCCACCTTCCATCCGCAGTTAGGACAGAATTTTGCACCTGGAGGGATATCAGCCCCGCACTTAGGGCATTTCAAAACCAATGATTTTCCACAGTTGGGACAGAATTTTGAATTTTTTGGTATCGTAGCACCGCAATAAGGGCATTTTATTGTGTCAAGGGAAGTAAAATCGAAGCCGCAGTTGGGGCAAAACTTCGCACTTTTTGGGACAGTAGTTCCACATTTTGGGCATACTTTTGTATCTTCCTCTTTCGGTGGTTGCTGGTTCATGCCCTGGGCAATGTTTGCTGCCATGGGATATGCCATGCCCGCACCAGCACCCATGCCTACCCCAATTCCAGCTCCAACACCTGCAGTACCAGATGGGTTGTTCGCCGCATCAACCATGGCTTTTCCAGCTTGTAGCTGTAGATAATTAACGCCAAGAACTTGCATGCTTGACCTTGCATCTATTGCCTTCTGAACTTCATCGGGCATGGATATATTCAAGCCCGAGATCTTATTTATTTCTAGACCATATTGATCAAACGCTTGTTTAGAATTTGCCAGAACTGCTTCCTCAATGTTCATTAAATTTGAAGGAAGGTCAAGAACAGAAATACCCTGGTCCTTCATCTTGCCAAGTATATTATAAATTACCATTACTATTTGATCCCTTATCCTGCTTTCAACGTCCGCGCTTGTTTCTGCTGAAAATGTACCAACAAACTGGTTTATGAAAAGAGAAGGATCTGATATTCTGTACCTCATCTCTCCATACAGGCGGAGCATAACTATACCAAAATCCTTGTCCCTGAACGCATACGGCTCTTTTGACCCGAATTTTGCATCTATTATCCTCCTTTGCAGGTAATAGACCTCCGCCTGTTGCTGAACACCAGAAAGAAGTTTAACTATTTCTCCTACAACAGGAGCATTCAAGGATGTCAATGCAAACCTTCCAGGCTTATCAATATAAGCAATTGCCTTACCATCCCTGAAAAATACAGCTGTCTCATCCTCCCTTACCACAATATTATCATTGAATCTTATGTTCCTCGGAACTTTCCACATCACATTACCTTGTTTGTACTGATCCTCCCATTCTATTGTAGTAGCACCTATAATGCTATCCCCGCTAGAAAAACCATCCTTTTTCTTGAACATATTCATATACCTCCATAAAGTATTTTATCTCTTGAATCATTAATCTCTTTCAAATTATTCAATGCAACAATTAAATCGTTTATTAAAGAAGAGTCATTCTTTCCTGATGATGTTTCATCGACGTATTTTTTTAAAATCAGCTCAATATTGTTTATTTGATCATAGATTTTCATGTCAAGATCATAAAGTGCAGAAATTTTGTCTTTATTTATCCTTATTGGGGGTGAAATTCCTGAATACCCTGCTTCATGGTGCTTTATTTCACCTGCTAATGTTTGCAGTTTAGATCTTATCATGCCTATCCTATCAAGGCCGGTGAATATTCCATTAATAGTGAGATTCTGCTCTGCAGTTTTTAAGAGATCAAGATCATTGATCATCTTTTTGTAGAGCTCATTTTTTAAATAAATATCAGCATCCCTGAGGTCTTCATTTACCCTGTAACCATGGTAACCAGGAAACAAAAGTTGTAATTTCTTTATCGCTCCCCTATCATCAACGACATCTTCTCTTAAATCTGTCATACGTTTTACAAATTTATCAGGGTATTTAAACATTTTTAGATATTCAAAACAAAGTTTAAGAATAAAATTTCATATTCCAAAATGATAAAAATGAATTTAAAACTTTTATGGAAGCCAAGTTCTGATTTAAAAGACTCATCAAATATTATGAAATATATTGAATTTTTAAATAATAAATATAAAAAAAATTTTAAGAATTACCTAGATCTTTATAATTGGTCAATAGATAACATACCTGATTTCTGGGAATCTGTTTGGGAATTCACAGGCATAATTTACTCCAAAAAATTTGAAAGAGTAATCGATGACATTGAAAGATTTCCTGGAGCAAGATGGTTCCAAGGTGCTGAATTAAACTATGCTAAAAACATTTTAAGGTACAGAGATGAAAAGGTTGCAATAAAATTCAGAACAGAACCCTGGACAGACTTAAGGAAAGAAATTTCCTATGCTGATCTTTATAACCAGGTATCGAGACTCCATAAAGCATTGAAGTATGAAGGGGTTAAACCTGGTGATCATGTAGCTGCATATATGCCAAATATACCAGAAACAACAATATCAATGCTTGCATCTGCATCATTAGGAGCCACCTGGTCTTCTGCAGGAACGGAGCTTGGGCCTAGGGTAATTCTTGATAGATTCTCTCAGATCCAGCCTAAAATTTTATTCACAGTTGATGGTTATTATTACAAAGGAAAAAAGTTTGATATTCTAGAAAATGTTAAAAGCATAGCAAATGAATTAAAATCAATTAAAAAGATAGTAGTTTACAGATATGCTGAAAACCAAGAAAACAAAAGAATATCAAATGCTGAATATTCTGATGAATTTGTATCGGGATTTTCTCAAGGTGATATAGAATTTGAACAGCTTCCCTTTGATCAACCTTTGTTCATAATGTTTTCCTCAGGTACGACAGGAAAGCCAAAATCTATAGTACAGAGTGCTGGGGGTGTTTTGATAAATCATCTTAAGGAGCTTATTATTCATTCAGACTTGAAAAGAAGTGATACTATTACTTATATTACATCTCCTAGCTGGATGATGTGGAACTGGTTAATGTCATCATTTGCTACAGGGGCAACGGTCTTTCTATTTGATGGAAATCCTTCTTATCCAGATTGGAAAACTATGTGGAAATATGTAGAAGATGAAGGAATAACAATATTTGGATGCAGTGCGAGTTATATATACTCCCTTAAAAATATGGATGCTAAACCTGGAAAAACGTTCAATTTATCAAGACTTAGGGAAATCTCACAGACAGGATCACCTCTTTCACCTGAAGGCTTTGAATGGGTTTATGAAAATATTAAAAATGATTTGCATTTCAACTCTATTTCTGGTGGAACAGACATAAATGGTTGTTTTGGAATAGGAAGTCCAATATTGCCTGTTTATGCTGGTGAGGTTCAGTCCCCAGGTCTTGGAATGAAAATTAAGGCGTATGATCAAGAAGGAAATCCTGTTTATGATACCGTTGGAGAACTTGTATGTGAAGCTCCTTCGCCATCAATGCCCCTTTATTTCTTAAATGATTTTGACAACAAAAGATATTTTGAAACATATTTTTCATATTATTATCCAAAAAAGAATGTATGGAGGCATGGTGATTTCGTTATTTTTAATAGCAAGACGGGTGGAATTACATTTATGGGAAGATCGGATGCTACCCTCAAACCATCTGGGGTAAGAATCGGAACTGCAGAAATTTATAACATAGTTGAAAGCTTGCCAGAAATAGCTGATAGTGCAGTTGTGGGGCAGGAGTGGAAAGGAGATCAGAGAATAATACTTTTTGTAAAACTTAAAAAAGGTTATGTATTAAATGAAGAATTAAAAACAAAGATAAAAAAGGAATTGAGAAGAAATGCATCACCTAGGCATGTGCCAGATCTAATCATAGAAGTTCCAGATATACCATATACATTCAATCAAAAAAAGGTAGAAATAGCCATTGCTAACATTTTAAATGGCAGGCCTGTTACAAATAGGGATACGATATTAAACCCAGAAGCTCTTGATTATATTGAAAAAATTCTTCCTATAATAAATTCATCTTGAAAGTACAGATACAACATAATCTACTTCTTTATAAAATTCAGGATCCTTTTTGTTTCTGGGTCTAGAAAGCTGTACCTTATGGTCCTCAATCAATCTTCCAGGTCTTGGTGTTAAAATAAGAATCCTGTCACTCATGAGGACAGCTTCGTCTATGTTGTGTGTTACAAGAATGATGGAATCAGGAGGAAGCGAAGGATCTGCCCAAAGAAGCAAAACTTCTTCCCTTAAAGCTTCTGCTGTAAGCGAATCCAGCGATGAAAATGGTTCGTCCATTAATAATACCTCTGGATCAACAGCAAGTGCCCTTGCTAGGCCTACCCTTTGCTTCATCCCCCCTGATAATTCCTTAGGATATGCATTCTCAAAACCATCAAGACCTACCACAGAAATGTATTTTTTTGCGATTTTTTCTCTTTCTTCATGTTCGTAACCCAAAGGTTCTAGGACAATTTCCACGTTTTCCTGGACAGTTAACCATGGAAATAAGGATGGTGATTGAAAAACCATCGAAAACCTCGGTTTCACTACTTTCAAAGGTTTACCTTCATAAAGTATTTCCCCTTCTGTTGCATCTTCAAGTCCTATTAATATTCTCAAAAGTGTTGATTTACCACAGCCTGAAGGACCTACAATGGAAATAAACTCCCTTCTTTCTAGTGAGAATGAAATATTCTGAAATGCTATTACCTTCTTTCCGTTAACTCCATAGCTCTTTGAAAGGTTCCTTACTTCAAGAAGGGACATTGTAAACTGGAAAACATTCATCATATATTATTTTTAACATTATCTTTTTGAATGATCAAATAATTCCTTTGCTAAAGCCTTTCCAGTTTTTGTCAAACAATAATAGGACCTTTTTCCCCTTACAGGTTTTGCTTTCCTTTTTATAGTATTTTTTACAGAAGACGTTAAAAATTTTCTGCTTATGGTTGATCCGCAAAATTCTATAAGTCCTTTCAGCTCAAGATCTTTAAAGCATGCCCTTACCTCTTTCATGGAATAGTCCTTAGTTATTCTTATCCAGTAAACAGGAGATTCAGGGCCATAATTAAAAATATGTAAAATGATTATCTTTTCTAGATCATTCAGGATTATTTCATTGTTCATCTTTAGGTGCAAGTATAGGATAGAAAATAACTTCTTTTATGCTTTTTGCGCCCGTCAAAATCATTGAAATCCTATCAATGCCAATGCCAACGCCTCCGGCATTTGGCATACCTATCCTCAATGCTTCTATGAAATCCCTATCCATTTGCTGTGCCTCTTCATCTCCCAACACTCTCCTCTTTACCTCTTCATTGAAAAATTTTTCTTGTAAGACTGGATCGTTGAGTTCCGTATATCCGTTCGCTATCTCAATGCCATTAATAAAAAGCTCAAATCTTTCTACAAGTTCTGGATCTCCCCTATGAAGTTTGCACAATGGAGTACTTTCTCTTGGATAATCAATTACAAATGTAGGATTAATAAATGTATGCTCAAACATTTCCTCAAAGATCTTTGTCAATGCAATACCCCTAACATAGGTTGGCATTTTTATATCGTATTCTTCCAGAAATTTTTTAATTTCATCATCAGATATTTTTTTTGCATCTATCCCATTCTCTTTTAGTTTTTCAAGCAATTTTACCTTTGGCCATTTTCCAGAAAGATTAATTTCATTATCCCCAACTTTTACACTTAGTGATCCATTTATTTTTTGGGCAAGATGTTTAATAAGATTTTCTGTTAAATCCATCATATCATTGTAATCCCTGAAGGCTTCGTATATTTCAATCATTGTGAATTCCGGGTTATGCCTTGAATCTATGTCCTCGTTCCTGAAATCCTTTCCTATTTCAAATACCTTGGGATATCCTGCTACAAGAAGTCTTTTCAAATAAAGTTCATCAGAAATTCTAAGATAATAATTCCTGTTTATTGCATTAACATGTGTAATGAAAGGTTTAGCATTCGCACCACCATAAACAGGCTGTAGTATGGGTGTTTCAAACTCTAGGTAACCTTTTTCCTCAAGCGTTTTCCTTATCTCATTGACTATAATTGATCTTTTCCTGAATATTTCAAAAACATCCCTGTTCAAAAGCATATCAAGGTATCTTTGTCTATATCTTGTTTCAACATCTTCAAGACCGAACCACGCATGGGGTAGATCATAAAGTGATTTTGTAAGGATCACAAATTCTTTTACAAGTATGCTTAACTCACCCTTATCAGTCCTGACAATGTCCCCATTTACGCCAATAAAATCTGATTTATCAACAAATTTTTTAAAAAAATCATATTTGTCATTTAAAATTTCAAATTTTAAGAAAAGCTGAATCTTAAAATTATCCATGGAAAGGTCACCAAAACCGACCTTACCATGGTATCTTAATGCCATTACCCTTCCCGCAATTGATACATTCTTCCCCATATAATTTTCTGGAAATTGTACAATTTCCTTTATGGTTGCATTAACAGGAAAATAATGTGGGTATGGGTTTATACCCAACACATTCAGTTCTTCCACCTTTTTTAACCTGTCCAGAAAATCTTTTCTTTCGTTCATGTAATCACACTGTTATTGATTCCCTTATCTTTGAGGTTCTTTCTTTCAACCTTTTTATTGCATATAGCAATGTTTGTTTTGCGGTTAAGGAGCCATCAGTTTCAAACTGGAAAATAAACCTTGAATCATCCTCGGTGATCTTTATGTTTTCAAGCCTATAAAGGGATGCAATATGCTTGCAGGGTAAATCGTCTGTAATTAGAAGACCCGTATCATTTTCTTTTATTATGTTCTTGGGGCAATCTCTTTTTATTTTTTCTATTACATCTCCCTCTATTTTAGGTATTAAGAATTCTCTGTGGTATTTGTATGAAACACCACTCGTAACTTGCCATCTCGCATGTTCTTTTGCTGTCCCCATTATCGCTTCCGCATCTATTAATAGAGCCTGAGTTTCATTCAATTTGACGATTGGTATCCCTTTTTCGATAGGTGCAAAGGAAGGGTCCCCAACAGGAATTAAATCCCCAGAATAAACAGTATCCGGCCCATATTTTGTCAGTGTATAAGTGACAGTACATAGAGGACAAGCCTGATCTGATGGATGAGAGCAATCCTCTCTGAACTTCATATTAAGATCAGTAGGTAATGGAATTAAACCTAGCCTATGTGAGATAATTTCGTTAAAAAGGGGTGATGAGCTATTATAAGTATGTTCTTTTCCATCCTTGTCTATTTTCTGTATTGAACCTAAATGGAATGTAACATTTTTAATTGCAAGTTTTGGTATATCATTTATAAGAGTCCTTCTAAGCATATTTGCTATAGAATAATCAATTCCATCAATCTCAAACCTTATGTATCTATCTTGCAATTCTATTATATTAAGCTTCATATGGAATGGGAAATTACCCTTCACCTCCAGGGTTTAAACCCTTCTTCCTCTTTTACCGCCTTTTCTTCTTGTGCCATCATGTGGAATCGGTGTTACATCTTCAACTCTAAGTACCTTAAAACCTGCTCTAGTAAGTGCCCTTATGGCAGCCTGTGCACCAGGACCGGTTGAATGACTTTTGCTACCTCCCGGTGCCCTTACCTTTATTATTATATCATTAATGCCTTTTTCCCTTAACTTTTCCGTTACAATATCTGAAGCCTTCATCGCTGCATAAGGAGATGATTCATCTCTGTCAGCCTTTACAACCATTCCTCCAGATGCTTTTGCTATTGTTTCAGCACCAGTTATATCTGTAACTGTAATTATAGTGTTATTATGAGATGCATAAATATTAACAACTGCAATTTTAGTCATTGAACTTCCTCCTTGGGTTTAGGCCTCATTGGATGAAGCTCATTGCTCAATGGCGAAAATTCATTGTATTTTATTAAATTTTCTTCATATTTCTTTACCATGTATCCCGGGATTGAAATTATTCTGTCACCTATTGAAATATGCCCATGGGTTATAAATTGCCTTGCTTGTTTCGGTGTATTTGCAAGTCCGAGCTTAAACACCAGAGATTCAAGCCTTCTATCCAAAATATTATCAAGCGTTAATGTCAATATAGCATCTATGCTTGCATTTGATTGATCAAGAAAACCATAACTTATCAATTTATCAAGAAGCTGTTTTAATTCTTTCTGGGCCTGGGGATCATTATATCTAATTAAAGCCTGCAATCTTCTGGCTTGAGCCCTGTAATTTCTTAAAATTGACTGCGCCTTCCAAAATTCTCTCTTATTCTTTAAACCGTACCTTGATAAAATCTTATTTTCATCATCAATCCTATCCTTTTCCCAGGGTCTTCTTGGCTTCTCATATGTTTTTCTGTTAAATTTTGGATCTCCCATTACGATTTCACCTCTTTCTTCTTTGCAACACCTACTGTTAAGCCTACCCTACCATTCGACCTTGTCCTTTGTCCTCTGACTGGCAAGCCTCTCTCATGTCTTATTCCCCTATAAGCCCTTATTTTTTTAAGTAAGTCTATATTGTCCTTTATTGCTAGATCGAGATCTGATCCAATGAGGTGTATATTTTTACCAGTGAAGAAATCCTTTTTTCTGTTTACTCCCCACCAAGGTAATATCTGTGAGGCGTTATCAAGTGCCTTTTTTAATTTATCGAGGTCTTCATCACTTAATTCTCCAATCTTTTTTGTTTTTTGGATTCCAGCACTTTTTAAAAGAATTTCAGAAACCCTATAACCTATACCTTTTATTTGCATTAAACCATAAATTGCAGTCTTATTACCATCTATATCGGTATTCGCTAAACGCACAATGTATTTGAAATCCTTATTTTCTGCCATAATTAATCCCTTTTTATTTGTAGTATCATTCCATAAACTTTATCCTGTATATGAATTTTGCCAGAATTTTTTTTTGATTGGTTAAATTTTAATAAGGGGTTGTTTATGCCATCAATGGTGATTATTGATGGTTGAAATCCATGCACCTAGAGGCAATAAATTAAACACCAAGGGATGGGGGCAAGAAGCAGCCCTTAGGTTAATGATGAATAACCTTGACCCAGATGTTGCCAAAGATTCTGAAAATCTCATAGTTTATGGTGGTAAGGGAAAGGCAGCAAGAAACTGGGATTCATTTAATGAAATAGTGAGATTGTTAAAAGAACTTGAAAATGATGAAACTCTATTGGTCCAATCCGGGAAACCCATCGGTATTTTCAAAACTGCTGAGGATGTCCCAAGGGTTTTGATTGTAAATGCACAGATTGTTCCAAAATGGGCCACGGATGAAATATTTTGGGAATTGGAAAGAAAAGGTTTAACCATGTTTGGGCAAATGACTGCGGGGTCTTGGATATACATAGGTACTCAGGGTGTCCTTCAAGGCACATATGAAACATTATCCGCATTAGCTAGAAAGGAGTTCGGCCAGGATACCTTAAAGGGGAAGTGGGTCCTTTCATCGGGTCTTGGAGAAATGGGAGGAGCACAGCCTCTTGCAATAACAATGAATGAAGGTATTGGAATAATAGTTGAAGTTGATGAAAGAAAAATAGAAAGAAGGATAAAAGGCAAATACCTTGATATTAGGGCAGATAACTTGGATGATGCATTGAAGATTAAGGATGAGGCTATAGATGATGGAAGAATTATATCTATTGGTCTTCTTGGAAATGCTGCAACCATTTATACAGAGTTAATGAACAGGAATATTGTTCCTGATGTAGTAACGGATCAAACAGCCGCACATGATCTAAATGTAGGTTATATACCTGAAGGTTACACGTTTGATGAAGCTATGGAATATTCCAAAAGGGATCATGAATCGTACATAAGAGATGTTTATAAATCCATTGTAAAAGAGGTAAATGCAATATTATGGTTTAAAGAACACGGAGCTAAGGTATTTGATTATGGAAATAACATCAGGGGAAGAGCGCAAGAAGGAGGTTGCAAGAGATCTTTTGAAATACCAGGGTATGTACCCGCATACATAAGGGATCTTTTTGCTATAGGTTCAGGTCCTTTTAGGTGGTTAGCTCTCTCCGGAGAACCAGATGACATTTACAAGATAGATGATGCAATCATAAAGGAATTCAAAAATGATGAGCATCTTGTAAAATGGATAAAATTGGCTAAGGAAAGGGTAAAGTTTCAAGGTCTTCCAGCAAGAATTTGTTATGCATCCTATGGGCAGAGGGAAAAGATAGGTCTTTTAATTAATGACATGGTAAAGGATGGTGATCTTGTTGCACCTGTCGCTATTGGAAGAGATCACCACGATACAGGTTCTGTTGCATCCCCCTATAGGGAAACTGAAGCAATGAAGGATGGTAGTGATGCAATCGCGGACTGGCCAATTTTGAATGCATTACTAAATGCAATTTCTGGTGCAACATGGGTATCAGTTCACCACGGTGGTGGTACAGGAATAGGCAATTCCATCCACGCCGGCTTTGTACTTGTTGCAGACGGGACCTCAAAAGCTGAAAAAAGGATAAAAAAGGTATTGAATGCAGACCCAGGCATAGGTGTATTAAGGCATGCTGATGCTGGTTATGAATCTTCACAGGAATTAATCAAAAAAGGCGTAAAGTTCAAGGCATCAAGGTTAGTTGGAATAAATAAATGAAATTTTTTCAATTATAAATATTTTTTATGAAATTATTTCAATTTTGGAAAATGTTTAATATTCAATGATATTACTCTTGTTAGTGATGAGATTTGCCGGAGTTTGGAGATTTAATATTGAAATTAACTGAAAAGAAAAACCAAATTGATTCAGCTATTGAACAATATATAAAGAAAAGATATAGTGATGAAATTTACGATCTTGTTAAATATGCTGTTATTGATGGAAAAAGGCTTAGGGGTATAGTTTTATTGCTTACATCTGAGGCCCTTGATGGGGATTATGAAAAAGCAATGAAGCTTGCAATAAGTGCTGAGCTTGGTCATGCAGCTAGCCTTGTTCACGATGATATTATAGATAAAAGTGTTGAAAGAAGAAGAAAACCTACGTTATGGAAAAAATATGGAATAGAAAAGGCTGTTATTCTGCCTCATATATTGATATCCGAATCACTTGATATAGCACGGAAAGAAGGTGAAAAATTTTTCAGAGTAGGTCTTGAGACATGGTCAAAAGCCTCCTATGGTGAATATCTTGATATCATTGCTGAAGATCCATCAAACTGGTCAAAGATAGATTATAGAAAATTAGTAGCCTTAAAAAGTGGATCTCTTTTTGAAGGCGCAGCAGAGATTGGAGCATTAACATCAAAGAATTACAATGATTTCATAAGTGATGCAAGAAGGTATGGTATGGCATTAGGAATTGCCTATCAATTTGCAGACGATCTCGTGGGATTTCTTAACAAAAAAGAGGAAGGTGGAAGCCAGGACCTTTTCGCATATTACATAAAAAATGAAATAGGTGAATCTAAAGACATTGGTTTGATTATGAGCTTCTTCATGTTCAACATAGTAAAGGAATTTGAAATTATAAGGAAATCAACACTTTTTGAAAAAAGTGAATACCTAAGGTTGTTCCCTATCTTTTCAGTTTTAGAAATAATGAAAGAAAATGCTGATATGTATGAGCTTTTAAGTAATGTAATAGGCAATTATTTTTAAAATTCAAATGAGAAAAAAATTTTAGGACCAGTTTTTATTCATTTAATCAAAGTGAAATTTTAAACTTTTTTAATTTCAATAAAATTATTCAAAAATATATATAGGTAACATATTTTTATAATATAAATCTTTATTTATTAAGCATAATTATATAATATTCTAGGGGAATTTTTTGTTTTTCAACAATTATAATGTACATAATCTACAAAAGACATTTTTGAAATGGCATTATTATAACTGACATTATTAAAATTTAGTTACATTGATTGAACTCCTGGGTGATTTAATGGTTGGGATTATGCAATAAACCACTATTTTAAGTTCAGTAGAAATCCTCAGAAAAATATTTAAAGAAGAGGGTTTTTGTCGT
>ERZ1669250.225-NODE-225-length-29563-cov-4.391894_pt1 | contig 29563 bp, 30 predicted proteins | sample MGYA00579295_ERZ1669250 | MGnify/ENA primary metagenome ERZ1669250 (study PRJEB41166, sample SAMN08046056) | hot springs metagenome | biome: hot spring; feature: acid hot spring; material: thermophilic sediment; isolation source: thermophilic sediment from acid...
ATTCTAATCTCTAAAAACAATGATTTCTTTTAGATGTTCAATTTTACATTAAACTATCAAATCAATGATTTTCTAATCCTTTTTTGACCTTTGATGACCTTTGATAAATAGTTATTGCCCCAAGTATTGCTATTACCAATACTATTATATTAGCTATTAACTTTAAATTAAAAACAGCAAATATTGATGCTATAAACAAAAGAATTAACCTTTCACTTCTTTCCAATAATCCAACTCCTTCCATCTTAATCCCCAATAATTCACCTTTTGATCTTGCATAGCTTACAACTTCGGAAAATCCTAAAGCAATTATGGATAAGTAAGGATTGATGCCGGCAAAAATTAATGCCAAAAAGAAGAGCATGTCAGAGATCCTATCAGTCAAAGAATCTAAATATGCCCCAAATTTTGTTGTTTTATTAGTAGCCCTTGCAATAGCTCCGTCCACTACATCCATAAGCCCTGAAAGTATTATCATTATAGGAATTGTAATATAAAGCCTATAGTACGCCAATATTGGGGCAATTATTGCAAATATAAAACCAATCAATGTAGCTCCATTAGGCGTTAAACCTATTTTTGATAAATATCTTCCAATAGTCTTTGGTAATATCTCGTTAACGTACTTTCTTAATTTTCCGAGCAAAATAATTACCTCATGTATATCTTCCTGCATTAATGCTTAATATATGTCCAGTTATTCCTCTAGAAAGCTTTGGGTCTGAAAGGAAAAAGACTGATTCTGCAACATCTTCTGGCTTCAAAATAATTTTTAAAGGATGTAAATCTATGATACTTTTTTTCCTGTTTTCATCTTTTAATACATCAGCGACCATATCGGTATCAACAAAGCTTGGAGCAACAGCATTAACTCTTATTCCGTATTTTGCTAATTCGTTAGAGAGCCTTTTAGTAAACCCTATAACACCTGCTTTAGCAGCCGAATAAGATACCCCTCCATAAACGCTTCCAGTCTGACCTGCGATACTTGATATATTAACTATTGAAGCCCATTCAGATTTTTTTAATAAATTTAACAAATATTTTGTAACTAAAAATACCCCAGTCAAATCAATGGATATAATTTTATTCCATTCATCAAGCGTCATCTGTTCAAAAGGCGTATAACTAATTACACCAGCATTGTTTACCAAAACATTTACGTGATCTACTATAGAATTCACACTTTCTGCAAAATTTCTAACACTTTCTTCATTGGAAACATCAACTCTAAAACTATGTGCATTGGCAGCTCCTATTGATTTTAGTTCTTTTATTGTCTCTTCAGCTCTTTCTTGGTTGCTATTAAAAGTAATTATAACTTCATAACCTTCTTTAGAAAATCTCTTTGCTATAGCTTTTCCTATACCTCTATTTCCGCCTGTTATTATTATGACATTATTCAATTTAACCCCCTATAATATTTTAAGAGTTAGATTTAAATTTTTAATACAGCCCTCCCAATCAATTTTCCAGTTATCATATCATTATATGCATTATTTATTTCATTTAAACTATATGTTTTATAAAATGGCCTTATTTTTCCTCTACCTATAACATCTATAGCTTCTTGATATTCCTTCTTTGTATAAGCAGCTGAGCCAATAATACTAATTTCATTCATTACAATAAATGCTGGTCTCATTAAGTTTATAGTTTCACCAGATATGTTACCTATTAAAATAAGTTTACCTTGTTTTTTCAGAGAAAGCATGCTTTCATTTATAGTTAAACTACCAACAATTTCAAACACTGCATCTACTTTTCCACTTCTCTTATAAAAATCAAAGGATGTAACAGGTATAACATTTAGATCCTTTAATATTTTTGCCTTTTCTTCGTTTCTAACATAAGCATAAACCTCATAAAAATCAGATAGATATTGAATAGCATGTATACCTACACCGCCGTTAGCCCCTGTGACTAATACCTTAGATCCCTTATCTAAGTGAGCTAAATTATTTGCATGAATTATTGTCGCAACTCCACAAGAAGCCGCGGCATATTTTTCGTAATCATTATTAGGTAATTCTATTAAATTCCAATATGGTACAGCTATTAATTCGCTATACCCACCAAAATCTTTTTCACCTATTATAGAATAATCGTTGCAAAGATTCTCTTTCCCTTCCATTAATTCTAAACAACTCTTTCCTACTTTTGCTGGAAAAACTGCAACACTTTTACCCTTATATTCTCCAAATATCTCATGACCTAATATCAACGGTGGCTTTAAATTCTTAAAGCCTCCTTTCCATATAACTAGGTCTCTCCCACATATCCCAACAGCTTTTATATTTACAATAACCTCATTTTCTTTTGGTTCAATATTGATCTCTTCTATAGAAAAGGGTTTTTGAAACTCTTTTAATATTGCAGCTCTGCTTTTCATATCTATCACATAAATAATAATTAATAAATAAAGATTATAAAAATTAAAGCTAAGAAAAATCATTATAATTTTTCACAATAATTTATAAACCTAAATGCAAAACCTTGAAAATCATATATATTCCTACAACAACTATAATTACACCATAGGCTTTTTGCAAAGTATTTTTGGGAGCTTTTACAGCTAAAGAAGTTCCAATGTAACCTCCTAGTAAGCCTCCTATCAAATATAACAAAGATATTGAAACTATTGTATCACCATAATGTAAATATAATAAACCACTTGCTAATCCAAAGGTTCCAACACTTATTAATGAAGTTCCTATTGCCCTTGATATGCATAAAGAAGCTGAAAACATAAGCGCAGGGACTATTAAAAATCCTCCTCCTATACCAAAATATCCGCTAACAAGACCTACAACAAAACCAAATAAACCAACTAATATTAATGATCTTGATGTTAGTTTTTTACATTTGCTAACAGATTCATTAATTCTTGGTATTTCTTCATGAGTCCCTGCTTTTACTGCATTTCTTCCAAATCCCACATAAAATCCTAATATTATCATAGCTATTGCAAAATAAAGCAAAAGGCTGCTACCTGGGGTTATATGACCTAAATAAGTTCCTATTAAGGATCCGATAACTCCCACTCCCGCAAAAACTCCACCTATTTTTACAGCTACATTCCTTTTTCTCAAATGCATATAAGAATTTGCAAAAGCATTTAAACCAACAGCTAAAGCAGTTGTTCCCAACGCTATATGCGCTGCATTAGGCATATCGCTTAATCCCACAAAGTAAAGCAAAAGAGGAACAGCAAGTATCGAACCTCCACCGCCAATTAAGCCAAGAGAAAAACCAACAATAACACCAGAAACTATAGATAACATATATTGATCTAATGTTATCATTTTTCATCACTTTTACAAATTAAAATTAATAGATTTTAGAGGAATATAAAGTTTTATGTATTTAAAATTTATATTAAGTTTTCCGCTTAATATTAAATTATGTCCCAAGATTTTAATTCTTTTATTAATTCATTATATGCAATTATTCTTGATACATTCCTCGTCCCAAGAGGACCCGGCTTTTTCATAAAGAATCTGTTTACTGATGGGTTTGTTCCTTTATAACCTCTATCTATCAAAGCTTTAGTTATTGGAATAACTGATGCCATAACTCCTCCGAGATTTGCTTTATCATTTATTCTTCCAGTAACAACTATTTCGTCTGTATATCCTCCAAAGCTTTTATATTCTATGTGCATCGCTATAAACTTCTTATCCCCTAAGGGCTCTAAGAAACCCGTTGGCTTAATGTAATGAGGAGCATCGTAACCAAGTATATCATTTACTATGCTCCCTTTCGTATTTTCTTTAGATTTGTTCCTTTCAGGTTCTGTTAAGCTTAAGAAATCCATATTACCCCCTATATTAAATTGAACAACAGACGAAACCTTTCTATTCCTTTCAGCCATATGCTCCAATAAATCTGCGGTAAGAGGTGTTGCGCCTGTTGCGGCATCGTCTCCAAATATTAGGCCTCCAACTTTTTCATAATAAGATACTATACCAGGCGAATTAGCTAATAAAGGAGGTGTTAAATTAATAAATGAAACCTTGTTATATAGCCTGCTATATTCAGCTGCTGCATATGCATAAGTCAATGAAGCTCCTCCATTACAACTACTTGCTAGTTTTATAAATTCAGATTCATTATTTACTTGAACTTGTTTTTCTGTCGTAATTATATTAACGATTACATCTGGTTTAAGCTTATCAAGCAAAGAAATAAACTCTTTTATAGCAATATTAGGATCCCCTATTATGTCATCAAGTCCAGTAGCATCTATAGGCAAACCTGCTAGGCTCTTGCAATGTAACCCCCTTAGAATCTCGATGTCTTTTAATGAATTAGGAACATTGTTTTCGTTTAATAATTTGCTTGTTACAGAGTGCATATCAAGTCCAATTTTTTTATTATCTACCTCAAAAACGCCAACTATTTGTATATCTTCAGGCCTATAAGACTTAAATAAGTTTCCAAAGGGGATACCATAATTATCTATTTCACCCATCTTTAACCTTTCAATTCCAGCAGCAAAGTATGCTGCGCCTGGTCCAGCACCTAATAGCACAGTTCTAATTGGCAACTCTCACACCTTATCTTTTTATTAATATATGGTAACAGATATAAAACCTTTCCGTTTTTGAAAGATAGTTTTTAATTATTTAATTCATAGCAATTGGTAATTCTTTTATTTGCTTAATGCTTCTCCTGCAGCAACTTCTGGAGTGAAGCTTATGTATTGAACCATACTTCCCCTTATGAGTATTTTTCCTATTTTGGCAATTACTTGTTTTCCATCTTTAACTTCTATAGAATCATCTAATATCAGATTCATAGTAGAATCTGTCATCTTTAGCGTGCCTACAAACTCGCTTCCATCTTTTAGCCTAACATAAACCTGAGTATCTATGGCATCTCTTAAATACTTCATGGGACTAACTGCTTTATTTTCTCCTGGCATCTTATACACCTTTTACCATTCTCATGCTTTATTTGTAGGGGAGAATATATTAAAGCTTATATATTCCATTAATTCGTTTGTTCCATTTTGCCATACTTCTTTATTATTTCATATAATCTCTTTGGATTCTTAGAATAGAACCTTAACTTAGTTATTGTTCTTTTGCCTTCTTTTACTATTTCTACAAACCTTCTTTCTTCATTAAGATTCACATTAGTTTCATTTGGTAATGGAAAAGCTATCCCTTTTGTTGTTACCATACCTTTTATTACAATGCCTTTATCTGTAACAGTATATTGTGATGGAACATTAACCATAGGTAGTTTCTTTATCCTGCTTACAGCCCACATGGTATTAAGCATGGTAATAGCGAAATAACCTTCGAAGTATATTAAGAAACCTAGGAATAAATCTATCCTATAATCAGCTATATAGTTTCCTAAAAACCTTGATAAATCTGGCACGTATTTAAATAACACAAAGAAGTATATTAATCCTATGAACATGCCTATTGTTGTATACATAGTGAAACGTGATTGTTCTTGAAAGTCAAGCATAATCTGCTTATCTTTAACTTGTATACTTCTTGTTTCAGGCTCATGATAAAGTCTTTTACCTTGTAGTACCTCATTGGCTTTAGTATTTTTCCCTATCGGGCTTCCACTTAAATAACTTTGTAAAAACATGCTTATTATAACAAACACTATCACTAATATAAACAACATATAATTAACTCCTATTATTGCAGCTAAAATTGAATATACTATTATATATGCTTGATTTAACAGTGTTGATTTCCACCTTTGTTCAACGTAAAATGACATTCTTTTCCCCCTAACTTGCTTCTACACTTATTTTATCTTTTTCACTTTTTAAATTCAAATCAACAGATTTAAATTATTATAATTCAGCATAAAATTAGGGATCAATATGCAAATTAAATCAGGATTGGCCATTGTTGGTGAAAACCTAGATGTAATAAACAATGTGTGTATCAATATAAACGAAGATGGAATTATTGAATCCATAGGAAAATCCAATAATTGCAATAATTATGTTGGTAACGGAAACCTAATAGCAATTCCTCAACCGGCTAATGCGCATGTACACAGCGGAGATAACAACTTTCCAGAATATGGAGTTAAAGAAGGGCTTCATGAATTGGTAGCATTTCCTAATGGCTTAAAACATAAGCTTTTGAATTCTTTAAGTTACGAAAAACTAATAGAAGGTATATCTTCATTTTATAATACAGCCTATAACATGGGAATAGGATTACTAGTGGATTTTAGAGAAGGAGGAGGTATAGGGTGCAAAGCATCAAAGGAGGCATTAAAATATGTAAAAGATATGGATGTAATTGTATTAGGAAGACCTGGCCCTGAATTTCCAAATAATTGTGATGGTCTTGGAATATCAAGTCCTGTTGATTATAAAGAAGATTATGTTATAGATCTATCAAAGAAATTCAAGCCTTCTATGACTCATGTAGCGGAAGATGAAGAAACGAGAAAAAGCAATGACTTTGAGATTGCAATTAAATCAGATTTCAATGCATTAATACATGGCCTTTATTTAAATGAGGATGATTTCGAAAAATTATCATATAAAAACATTTACTTAATATTTTGTCCTTCTAGCAACATGTGGCATGGGATGAAATTCCCCCCTATAGAACTATCTTTAAAATATAATGTGAAGTTTGCAGTAGGGAGCGATAATGCTTCTTGGTTCCTGCCAGATGTTTTTAGAGAAACATACCAGCTTCTTTTAATTTTAAGGCTAAAAAGAATCAGAGGAGAGGAAGTAGCTAAGGAATTAATGAAATCACTATATATTAATGGCTATAAATCTGTTGGCCTTGAACCAAGGTTGATAGAAGAAGGTAAACCAGCACATTTCCTACTAATAGATGGCTACAATTCTGGTATAATGAATTCAATTAATATTTATAATTCAATAATAAAAAGAGTTCAACCTAATTTTATAAAATTTAGAGTAGATAGAAACAATATAAAAAATTTAGGTTTACTCTTTTCCTAGACCTGTATCAATTAATTTTTTCAAATTTACTGTATCTAAAACGTTTCCTGTAATTTTCAACTGCCTGGTCATAAAAGCCTTCATAGAGTCAAGTTCTCCACTTATTATTTTTTTCATGACTTCTGGCTTTGCTGAAAGGGTTGCTATTGGATTTTGATGTTTACCGCTTGAAATTTTTATTTTCCCTCCTGAGATTTCTACATAAAATTCTCCATCACCTTCTATAATGAACTGATAAACCTTATTCCAAGATTTAATTTCTGGTACCTTCTCAGAGGCCTTCTCATAAATTCTTTCTAATGCATCCTTCATTTCATCTAGAGACATTTTTTCACCCATTTTTTATTTTATTTATAAGATTAATTAATGTTATCTTAATGTATTAATTCATAACAAATCATTTAGCATATTTATATATCCCTATTAATTGAGCTTACTTTTGTTTAGCAAAATTAGTTTCATTTTATATAACTATATCGACATCATTTATTGCCATACAGTTAATAAAATATTTAAAATAAAAATTAATATAAAAGATTATAAACACCTCATATAGATTAATATTAAACATAGCAACATGAAGAATATAAACGCCCATTTAATTATTTTATACAGAGGTGTATAAAGTGGGAAGAAAGGTAGCAGTTGTAGGTATAGGCCATTCAAAATTTGGTGTTAGAAATGATGTAAATATAGCGGAGCTTGCTTGGGAGTCAATAAAACAAGCTTTTGAAAGCGCTAATTTAGAAGCCAAAGATATTGAGTACGTTTCTGTTTCAAATGTTGGAGGTTGGAGCGGGGAGCCATTACCAGCTGTAGTTGTTTCAGAATATGCAGGTCTTACTGGTAAGCCTTTGTATAGAGTTGAGGCTGCTTGTGCAAGCGGAAGTTCTGCCGTATACAACGCTTACAATGCCGTATCATCAGGTCAAGTAGATATAGCTATGGCAGTGGGAGTAGAGAAAATGAATGAAAGTCCTACTCCTACAGTAGTTGAGTTTATTGGTAGAGCTGGGAATTATTTCTGGGAATTTGAAAACTTCGGCCTTACATTCCCTGGATATTATGCGTTATATGCAACAGCTTATATGTCAAAATATGGTGCTACAGAAGAAGATTTATGCCAGGTTGCCATAAAGAATCATTATTATGCAAGCTTTAATCCAAAGGCTCAATTCCAAAGAAAGATAGACTTACCGACTTGTATGAACAGCAGATACATTGCATGGCCCCTTAAACTCTTTGATGCCTCGCCAATAACAGATGGAAGTGCTGCTGTTATATTAGCAAGTGAGGAGGTTGCTAAGAAATTAACTGACTCCCCTGTTTGGATACATTCTGTTGGAGCAGCATCAGGGAGTGCAAACTTATCGAAGAGAAATGACTTCACAGGATTAGAGGCTGCAAATATAGCTGCAAAAATGGCTTATAAAAAGGCTGGTTTAGAAAGCGAAAATACTGCAAAATTCTTTGATGTAGCAGAAGTTCATGACTGTTTTACAATTGCAGAAATAATGGCATATGAAGATCTAGGATTTGTAAAAAGAGGTGAAGGATATAAACTAGTTAAGGAAGGGCAAACTTACATAGGAGGTCTAATACCTGTTAACCTTAGCGGCGGCTTAAAGGCAAAAGGGCATCCAATAGGAGCTACTGGCGTTAGTATGGTAGCAGAGCTATCTAAGCAATTGCTAAATAAAGCCGATAAAGGCAGACAGGCAACAATAAAGAATGGAAGAGCAATCGCTCATAATGTTGGTGGAACAGGCCATTATGCGTATGTAACCATATTGGGCTTAGATAAGCCTAAAGATTGAGGTGAAAGATTATGCCTAAATCACAAAGAGAAGAAGCTATTGAAGCCTTAAAGCAAATGGAATCTTTTGCAAATACAATGAAATCAAGTATAGGATTGCCTATGATAGTTGATCCAAAGACTAATGTAGCGATTTGGTATGATCAAAGAGAATTAACACTTAAGTTCATGATAAGTGTTGAAAAAACAAGAAAGTTCTTTGAATCTCTATCCGAAGGAAAACTACTTGCTACAAAATGTGTTAAAACAGGAGAAATACTATTTCCTCCACAAGTTGATTGCCCATCTTCATTAGATAGTAATGTTGAGTGGATTGAACTACCAAAAGACGGAGAATTAACAACCTATACTATAATTACTACAAAACCATTTAGCTTTTCACACTATAATGATTATACTGTAGGAATAGCTAAACTTTCAAATGGAGTTCAAGTATTAGCATGGGTTAGGGAAACGGATCCCAAAAAACTGAGGATAGGAATGAAAGTAAAGCTTGAAATAGTTAAAAGAGAGCCTGAAGGTTATTTAACTTATGAATTTGTACCTGTTTGATCCTTTTCATTTAACTCTTTTTGCTTTTTAATAAAATCCATAACTTCCTCTTGAGTAGGTATTGCATTTGCACCTAACTTAGTAACCTTTAAAGCAGCCACAGCCTGAGCAAATTCTAATGATTCGACTGTTTTCATACCTTTAGTTAAACTTAACAAATATGCTGCTGCAAAGGCATCACCGCTACCAGTTGAATCTCTTATCTCTTTTACTTTAAATGCAGGCATATAACCTACAAAGTCATTTGTATTTGCATATATTCCTTTAGGACCCATTTTAACTATAACATTCTCAGGCCCAATAGTTTTAAGAGTTTGGCTGCATTTTTCAGGATTATCAATTCCTGTTAAGTTCTTGCATTCCTGCTCATTCAACATTATTATATCAACCAGCTTTATCAAACCTCTTAAATCCTTAAGTCCCCTCATACTAAGTCTTCTTCCTGGATCCCATGAAACTAATGATTCATTTTCCTTAGCGGCAATTGCTGCCTTAATAGAGGTATCAGGTCTTAAGCTTGCTATGTGTATAATTTTTGACTTTGATATGACCTCATTGTCAATTTCTTTTGGTTCTAGTTTTTCAGCACACCCTTTAAATCCATATATTGAAATGTTCCCTGATTGATCTATCATGACTATAGAAAAACCTGTTTCTCCAAAGCATATCTTAAGTCCTGAGATATCTACCTTAGATTTCATCAAATCTTCAACTATTGATCTACCAAAAGTATCTAAACCTACTTTAGTTAATATTGCAGAATTTCCACCTAATTTTCTCACATTTAAAGCTACATTAACAGCAGAACCGCCCGGTCCTGTTGACTGCTCTAATATATCTGCCTCTTCATCAGGACTAGCAAATTTTTCTACTATAAATCTTAAATCCATTAATGCATGGCCTACTGATGTTACATCTATCGTTTTTGAATTTGACATATTTTCTCCCTTTTAAATAGCTATTATTAAACATTTAAAAACACGTTATTCAAATAATTAATAAATTATTTTTCTAATTCTTTAACTGCTTCTTCTGGGGTTTTATTATCATGAACAACTTTCATTACTGCTTTTACCATGCCCTCTATGTTATTGCTTCTAAATACATTTCTTCCTACAGCTACTCCGCTGCCTCCTGCTAATATAACATTATAGACATCCTCTAGAAATTCTATAGGCTTTTCTCTCACAGCCCCTCCACTCATCACTACTGGAATTCCTTGAGCCATTTCAACAACTTTTGAGAAAGTCTCTTTATTTCCAGTATAATAAGTTTTTATAAGATCCGCACCAGTTTCTGCTGCAGCTCTCGCACCATACATAACAATTTGGGGATCATACCTATTCTTTATTGTAGAACCTCTTGGATATGCAAGCTGCAATAATGGCATTCCATAATAGTTAGCGCTCTCTTTTATTTCATACCAGCTAGATATCATTTCATTCTCATAATCGCTGCCCCAATAAACTGTTGCTGCAACAGCATCAGCACCTAAAGATATCGCTCCTTCAACTGTACCTAAAACTGATTGCAAATAATGCTTATCTGGTGGCCTTATATCACTTTTACCTGTTAACTTCACAATTAATGATACCCTATTAGCCCATATATCATGTGTTAGCCTTGCCATACCAGGTAAGAGCATAATAGCATCTACTCCAGCCCTTGCAACCTTTTCCAAAATTGTTTTTGCTAAATATCTGTCCTCTTGAAAATCGCTGGGTCCATGTTCCAACCCATGATCAAAAGCAAATATAACCACTCTATTATTTTTTAAAATTCTGCTTAATCTAACCTTTACACCTACATTAGAATAACTTATACCCTCATACTTATCCATTTTTTAATCCCCCTAAATATATATTTAAAAGGAACAATAAAAACACAAATGGAGTTGTACTTAATGAGCTGTGAGAATATTAGCGTTGCGTTAACAGGCGCGAGCGGGATTATATATGGGATAAAGTTACTTGATGCTATTAATAAACTGAATATTAATATAAAAGGGATAATTTATTCTAAAGGCTCAATAGAAGTTGCGAAAGCAGAAGAAGGTATTAGCGAAGAGGATTTCATAAAAATTTTGAGAAAATTTGGTGAAATTTATGATGAAGACAACTTTAATTCACCTCTTGCTAGTTCAAGCAATATATCAAAATGCATGATAATATGTCCAGCTAGTATGAAAACGGTTGGATTAATTGCTAACGGTATCCCTATGAATTTGGTATCAAGGGCAGCATTAGCTCATCTTAGGTTAAAGAGACCTCTAATAATTGCTTTCAGAGAAACCCCTTTGGGAACCGCAGAGCTAACAAATTTATTAAAAATATCTAGATACGGCGGTATAATAATGCCTTTGTCTCCGGGTTTTTATTCTAATAAAAGTAGTATCAATGACATGATAAACTTTATGATAGGAAAAATTTTAGATGTATTGAATATACAAAACAATTTTTATAGAAGATGGGACCCTAAATCTTCTTCTTTGGAAGACTCTTAAACCCTTGAGGCAAATCTATATCATTTTCTTCGCTCAACTCTTCTTCGAATGACTTCATTTTCTTTGGCTGATTTTCAACAGCAAATCCACACCTACCGTCGGGTAACATCGCCTTCTTTTCACAATATGCATATCTGCAAGATGCACCTATGCATTTATCCCCAATCCAAGCACACATTGCTACCTTTATAGGCCTACCTCTATAATGATCTGTTGAAAACCTTAATGCTTTTTGACCGCATTTGAAAAATGGGCAAAGAGGATTGCATTTATCCCCAATTGGTCTAGGCTTAATTTCCCTGTTTTGCTGTGAATTAATATCGTTTCTATTTTGATCTCTTTGGTCATGCCCTTGCCTTGATGGGCCTGATATATTTGATACCAATACATACACCTCATATATTTATGACTAGACTTTCCAGTTTACCCTATTATATATTACGGTTTAAACCATTTAAATATTATGTATAATGTTTTATTGCTATCTTTAAGAGAAGATATTATAAAGTCCTTTTTCACGCTGTGACTTAGTCTTCCAGCTCTTACTAACTCTATTGGGTCAAATTTTTCATCTATATCATGATAATGTATTATAAATGGTGCATGCTCCAATCCTGGTCCTAATCTATATGCAACAAAATCTGAACCATATTTAAGCCCCGATCTTACTTTTAAGTTTTTATTTCTTAAATCTCTATAAATTATATATTGCCTTTCCCTTCTATCAATTATGTTTAGAAATTTCTTAGCTTCCTCTATGCTTTCCACTTTTTTATCATCGTAATATAAATCTATTATTCCCTTCTCCATCAAATAAAGAGCTTCAAACGCATTTAAAATTAAAGGAGAACTAATATCAGTTTCTTCCTTGACTTTTTCAGCATTTATAGGCTTCCCAAAATATCCTGAAAAATAAACCTTTCTCGACTCTTCAATATCGTTTATAAGCACAACATTATTAATAAAATAAGCCTTAATTGGCATTATGCTAGCCCACTAAACCCTATAAGTTTTATATAAACTGATGCATTATATAGGCAATCTATACAATCTTCTAGGTATTCAATTGTTTCTTTAAATGATATGAGCCTAGAAGGCTTGTCTGAATATTTTACTAAAACCCTCGCTAAACCCTCCCTATAGATAATATCGCCTCTTCCTTCTGATTCACTTATTTTATTAAACCTTTCTTCTATGATCTTTCTTTTCTCTGAGTTACCTTTAGTTCCAGTTGATATTGATCTTAAAAGATCAACTAGTGATTGTGAGGAGCTATATATCTCTCCAATTAATCCTTCTATTGTTTTATATACTTCACTATCATCGCTTTTATCAATACTATATGAAAGCAATAATCTATAAATACCTGCCTCTAATTTACTAATTGCGCATTCCATTTGAAGGGAAGAATTTATATAAAATTCTTTATAAGAGACTAACTCTAATCTACCGCTCGCTAGGTAATCAAATATTCTATCTTTATTTCTAGAAATCCTATCTTTTGCAGACATTAGGTCTTGTCTATAAAATTTTTCTATATATTCACTTTTTGTATTTTCATGCATTCTCGTTAACAATGTTGCTGATATATTTTGAATGTCTTGTGCCATGTTTTGTAATACTTCAATTAAAGTAATTTTAGATATACTATCAATCGCCATGATTAGCACCCTTTTCTCTCCTTCTCTATACGTAATTTGAATTAAATAAAAATCTATCCCTAATTTCAATTAGGCTATTATTTTGTTTTAACCAATATAGAATATTTTTCTAATAGACAATATATTAATAAAGAAATTGCTATGATGCATTAAGATAAAATTAATTAAGTTATAGCAGAAATTAATAATAATATAAGACAGTTGATGAAAACTTATCACAGGGGACCAATTGCCTGCGTGAATTAGCCCCGCGTCACGGGGTCATGTGTGCGCAGGAGGTCCCCCTTTGGGTGAAACAATGTTTATAATATTGTTGGGCACTGCCGGTGCGGGAAAAAGCACGCTAGCAGGGGAGCTAAAATCTACTATGGAAGACACAGGAGCAAATGTTGCCATAGTAAATTTTGATCCAGCTGCAGAAAAGTTGCCATATGATGCTGATGTAGATGTAAGAGACTACGTAAAAATTGAAGATTTTTTTGATAAGGGTTTAGGACCTAATGGTTCTCTTATAAGTGCCGTAGATTCTCTAATAAATTATTCCGATAAAATAAGGGAGGAAATAGACAAAATAAATCCAGATTTTACAATAATAGATACTCCAGGACAATTAGAACTATTTGCGTATAGAATTGGCGGTCCACTAGTTTTAAACTCTATTATTTATAATGAGAAATCAGTTGTTATTTTTTTAATGGATTCCATATTTTTTGATAACCCAGCTAACATAGTCTCCATATTAACCCTTGCAAGTTCAGTAAATACAAGGTTCAGAAAACCTCAGATAAATGTTGTTAGTAAATCAGATCTGCTTGATAAAACATTAATTGATGAAATAATACCAAGATTACATGAAGATGGTTATTTAGAATCCCTTTTAAGGGAATCAAAGGATATAGACGGTTATACTTTAGATTTGTCATTAAGTCTAGCAAAAGCTTTGTATGCGTCTGGATATTTCGGGCATATATTACCAATATCTATTTTTAATGAACTAAGTTTAAGGCTGCTTTATGGAAAAATTCAAGAAGTGTTAACAGAAAGTGAAGATTATAAAATTTATGATAACGAAAATAATTTGTGAAAAATTTAAAAGCTTTGAATTTTAAAAAATTGTGGGAATCAAATTTGGTTGATAGATCACTAGCTATTTTAGGCGCAGGGGTTATAGGGTCATCTATTATAAGGTCTTTAATAGGATCCGGAAAGGATTGGAAAATAATAGCAACTGCGAGAAGCGATGAATCATTAAACAAGATTAAAAAAATGGGAATTGATGCAACAAGAGACAACATATATGCTGTAAAAAACTCTGATGTAATTATTTTAGCTATAAAACCTTCTCAGCTAATAAATTTAGCAGATGAGATTTCCCCATTTGTAAAGGAGAAGTTAATAATATCAGTTGTTGCCGCAGCTCCAATAAAATGGCTATCTAAAAAGTTGACTGGAGCAAAAATAGTTAGAGCTATGCCTAACATAAATTCTGAGACTTCATCGAGTTTTACGGTATTATCGACAAATTCTAATATAGATGCTGCATCAAAAAAACTAGTAGAAGAAATATTTTCTTCAATAGGTTATTATGAATGGGTAGACGAAAAATACATGAATGCCTTGACTGCGTTAAGCGGAAGCGCTCCAGCATTTTTGGCAGAGATTATAGATGCATTAGCTTTAGGAGGTATTGCTTCTGGCCTACCTAGGGATTTGGCTTATAAAGCCGTGTTATATACGATGCAAGGAACAGCAAAAACTTTGCTTGAAAAAGGTTGGTCTCCACATTATATAAGAGATCTAGTAATAACTCCAGCTGGGACCACAATAAGAGGTATTATGGTATTGCAAGGAAATGGGCTCAAAAGATCAATAATGGAAGCTGTATTGGAAGCGCAAAAAAAGGCAGATGAAATAGAAAACTACCTATTCAATTCTTAGAACTAATAATTATTTGGGTTTAACATAGATATTCTTTAATTTATGTATTAAACTTGATAGCGGTATCTCTACAGGACAAGCTGCATCGCATCTCATACAGCCTAAACAAAGCTCCGAGAGCTCCGCACCTTTCTCTATACCTTCAGTTATTGCCGTCCATCCTACCCCCATCGGGCCTCCATAAACTTTACCTCCCCATTTATTAGCTGTGATGTCCCAAACCGGACAAAATATTTGGCAGTTACCGCATCTAATACACCTAAGTTGGTCCCTTAATATATCATTTTTTATAGCTTCTTTTCTTCCATTATTTAAAAGAATTAAATGCATCTCGGGAGGGCCATGAGCACCATAAACTCTTCTATGGCCTATATCACCTGTCGAACTAGGACCAGATACCATGCTGACATATGTTGGCGGGTAAAGTCCTGCATATGAAGACTGAACTAACACAACCTTAAATGCATCTATTAATGTTGGAACAATTTTTTCAATCCCAGCAATAGCTATATGCAATGGAGGCAAAGTGGTCACAAGCCTTATATTGCCCTCGTTTTCTATCAAAAAAATAGACCCAGAATCAGCTGATATAGCATTTGCACCGCTTATTCCTACATCTGCATTTACAAATTTTTCTCTTAGAAATGGTCTAATTTTGGCAACTATTTGTTGAGGAGTTTCATTACCCTTTAATTCAATATTAAGTTTATTTTTAACTAAATTGATTACATCATTAACTGTCATATGAATTGCAGGCGCTATTGCGTGCATTGGCTTACCTTTCTCTAATTGAATTAGTAATTGCCCTAAATCAGTTTCCCACACTTCTTTTCCAACTTCTTCCAAATGCTCTCTAATTCCTACCTCTTCAGCGACCATACTCTTAGATAGGATAATCTTATTTCTTTCCCCTATAATTTTATCTAATATGTCTAAGGCGTCATCCTTAGTTTCTGCATAATGAGGATTACCATTTATAGACTTTAATGATTCCATAGCCATTTCTATATAATAATCTATATTTGATAACACCTTATTTTTAATTTCTTCAACTTCTTTTGCAAGCTTTGGAATATCTTTATGTAGATTTAAAAAATCTAAAACCCTTTTTTCTGACATAGGTACACTGCTTTCTAATGCTTCTCTAAAATCCTTATTTTTTAAAGTTTCAGAAATGTCAACTATTATATTTTCAAGATAATCCAAAGATAACACCTCATAGCATTTCTGAAATATCATGAACTTCTGTATTATAATTGTTAGATACTTTGCTTAAATTTATATAACATATAGGGCACATAGTAATAACTTTATTTGAAACCGTGCTTAATTCTTCCATTCTATTTTTTGCAATTGCTTTGCTTAAAGAAGGAAATATAGCTTCTATAGGACCCCCACAGCAATATGTTATACTCTTATTTCTTCTTGGCTCTTTAATTTCATATCCCTTCTTAGATAAAAGCTTTCTAGGAACATCAATCAAAGAAAGTCCCCTTGCATATATGCAAGAATCATGTATCACAACAGGATCTTTGTTCAATTTACTTTCATCGTTAATTTCTATTAATTCTAAATAACTATTTACCTCTAAATCAAATCCATCAATATATTTAGGATAAACATTTTTTAATATATATGTAGTATGCGGATCTACTGTTATTATTTTTTCAGCATTGGATTGTTTCAACAATTTAAAAACTTTATTTATATGAATTTTAAATTTCTCTTCATCTCCCATATCATAAAGCAATACACCACTATATATATCATTTTCATAAAGATATGAAAAAGTTATTTTGCTTTTTAACAAAAGGTTAGCAATAGAAGTTAGGACATTATATGACCAAGAAATTAACTTTTTATCAGGTTGAGCCAGTTTATTTATTATATCTCTTGGGATACTTCTTGCAAATTTCAATGCTATATATCCACCTTCATCGCTTTTTTCCATGGCCATTAAATATAATGATAGAGATTCTATATAAGGTATAAGCTGATATAAAGCACCTGTATAAAGAACTACCTTACCTTCTCTATTAAAATTATATTTTAATGCCCATTTATATGAAAATCCATCAGGAACTGGAACAGGATATCCTGTTTTTATGGTCAAATCTCCCATAAAATCTATGAGTTCTCTTATTCTCAATTTTAATGCCCATTTATGTTTAAAACTATGAAATTTTTAAGTTTAACTTAATAGATTTCTATGTGATGTATTTATGAACTACTGCTTAAGCTCCAAGACTTCATATCTTCATCGTAAAAAACCATTCCTTTTTTGACTAACTTGTTGAATAGTTTACCTCCGTTTTCACCAAAATCCGATGCAAGAAGATCTTCAACTTCTTTAGCATCTCTTATAGCAATAGTCATTAATTTAGACTTAAACCTATCCCAATAATCTTTATCTAAAGCGATTCTTTCATCATCAAAATAAAGAACTATAGCTCCACTGCTTTCTAATTTTTTAAAATATGCGTCAGGATTCCTTAACCATTGTACTTCATCTGAGAAAATAACTCCTTGCTCTTTTAATATGTCTATAGCTGTTTTCTTTTTAGACTTAGCTTCCTCTTTTTGTTGTAACTGCTGTGGCTTTTCTACTTTAGTCTCTTCTATGCTTTCCACTAGGTCTGCTATCCTTGATGATAGATCATCTATTTTTTGAGTAAAAGGGTTTAACAAATCCTGCATAAGCCTTTCTATCCTTTTTGATATGGTTTCTATTAATTCCTTATTAATTTGGGCTTGTTCTGCATTACCTTTTTCGACTGATGAAATAATTAGCTCCCTTATGTAATCATTTGGTAAAGAATAACCCTTTGCCTTAGCTATTTTTGATAGTATTTTGTAATCTTCTTCAGGAATTTCTATTTTTATAACGACGTTTTTCTTTGAATTTATTTCCAAGCGTTTCACCATTTAATAATTGAAAAACAAAGTTAATAATCTAACATACTCTTTGTTCAAAAATTAGGATAGAATGTAATATTTTATTGCTACTTTTATTTATGAATAGTATACCATCGAAATATATTTTGTAATCAATCTCAATATTTAATGACATAAATCAATAAATTAACTATCCTAGTAAAATATATGCCGCAGTTATTATTAAAATAGAAACGATTAAGTAATCAATAAGATAAGGCTTCAATCTAGACAAAGCTTTAAGAAATCCCTTATTAACTAATGATGTTACAAGAGATAGAGAGATTGTACTCGTTATTATAAACAAAATTATTATTAATAGAAGAAACTGCAATCCCATAGACGACGAACTGATAATAAGAGGCAATATAGCGGGATCTGGAAGAACGCTAACAATTAAAGATGTTGCCTCAACATTTCTATTTTCCTTTACCTCTCTTAAAGAGCTTAATAAAATATAGATGCAAACAACAAATATTATTGATACAGAGAAGTATTTTATATCAATAAAATTGAAAAAATTCAAACCAATGTAAACTAATACGAGACTCAATAAAACAGAAACAAAGCTATGAAGAAAACCCAATAAACCTGAGATTAACATAATAGTACTATAATTAAATCTTCTTCTAATCGATAAAACATTCAAGGGAACCCAATGATCAGGAGCAATCATATGAAGAGAGGAAATTAAAATTGTAAATATTATTATTGCTAACGGATTCAATTTCATCATCACTGTTTTATTATAATTGAAGCTTTTAAAATCACGTATAAAAATTTACATCTTAAATCTTTTAGTTAAAGGTTTATTTTGATATTATTAGCCAATCAATGCTCTTATTCCAAATACTTTTCCAATTAAATCTCCAAAGAAAAATCCTGCAATAGCAGTTAAGAACAACATCAACAAACTTTCTATTATTTCCCTCGAAAACCTTTGGGTATGAATTATTGAACTATAATAAGTAAATCCGCTTATCATGGCAGTTGCAAAAAATAGAGAAATAACAAATGCTTCTATTATATTTCTCAATAGCAAGTACGGTAAAGCTAATATTACTACTGTTAACAAATAGCTAAATCCAGTTACGATTGCACCTGCAGAGGCTCTTATAGCTTTTTCCTGTTTAGCCTGCAAGTATGCAGCCCCAGCCATTGATAAAGCAGCAGAAAAGCCTACAACCAAGCCTGCAACACCAGCTATTATGGTTTTATCTGTAGCGCCCAAGAACCCTGCATGAACTCCAGAAACTTCAACTATAGCATCAGCAAGCCCTAAAGCAACATAGCTCAGATACTTTACTCTTACATCTTTTATATCTCCAATAATTTGCCTTTCATGAGTTTCTTCATCTTGAATGATTTTTTTCAATATAGATTTTTGATAATCATTTTCAAGCTTTCCTAAAAATTGTTTATACTCATCTATTGTAGCTGATTCGTTATTTTCTAGAACTTGCAAAGTAAAAACAGGGCCAAATAATCTATATAAAACTCTAAATAATAATCCAGGTTTTATATCAGGCTCACATTCATGACCTATTATACTTTTCCAAAAATTATAATGCTCTAATTCCTGTTCAGATAGTTTTTTCAAATCATCTTTAATTTTATTATCTTTACTATAATTTGATAGCGTTTTATACAATAAATATGTATTTATTTCATCTTTACAATATTTTTCTACTTTTTTTAAATCTTCTTTCGTTAACATTTATAGCACCTGTAAATTTTACCAGTAAAAAGTTATTAACTTAAGTGTTTTTTAAGCCATTCAGCCATAATCTCCATATATTTTATTCTCGTTTTTGGTTTACCGCTTCTTGTAAGATCATGATTTTCTCCTGGGAATAAAGCTATTTTTGTTTCCACTCCTAGCTGTTTCAAAGCAACAAAGAATTGCATTGCTTGTTCATATGGACATCTATAATCTTCTAACGCGTGCATTATAAGCAATGGAGTTTCTATCTTATCCGAATAAAATAATGGACTTTTTTCTTTTATTTTATCGAAGTCTGCCCACGGATTTTTAATTTCTAATTGGTCTGATGCAAAGTGCCATCCTATATCACTAGACCCATAAAAGCTAAACCAATTACTACAGCTCCTTTCCGTTATAGCTACCTTAAACCTATTTGTTTTCGTTATAATCCAGTTAGTCATAAAACCTCCATAACTGCCTCCAGCTACAGCTCCTTTATTTGGGTCTAAAGTTTTATTTCCTTTCAATGCGTCATCGACTATACGCATCAAATCAGAAAAATCTATTGTACCATATTTTCCTCTAATATCAGCAAACTCTTCTGTATAAGAATCACTACCATGAGGGTTACCATAAACAACTGTATAACCTTGGGCTGCTAAATAATGAAATATAAAATTGAAAGAATAGCCATAAAATGTTTTGGGTCCACCATGAATATATAGTATCCAAGGAGCATTTTCTTTATTTTCGTTGGATGGCAAAACCCAATAATCTAAATTTTCTCCATCTTCAGATTTAGTTTTATAATGTTTTGCTTTATTTAATTTCTTAGAACTTAGAAATCCTTCATTAAAGCTTGTAATTTTCTTATAATTAACACCATCATATAGATAAATTTCTTTTAATTCATTATCAGACATTTGAGTATATGCAATAATAGATCCACTTTCTGATATCGAGAATTCATCTATAGAAGATTCCTCAGGAGTTATAATGCCTTTTAGTCCTCCTTTCTCATTGGCTGCATATAAATTCACTTTTCCTTGATCGCTCAACAAGAAATATATATAATTATTATGAGACCAGTAAGCAGTTTCATTACAAGAAGGACCTCTAACATCGCTATTTATTGAATTTTCTATATTTCTGTTTAAGCCAGGCCATACTTGCTTAACTTCACCTGTTTTTAAATCATAAAAATATAGTTTATTATGCGTTGCATATCCTTTCTCCATCTTGTTTCCAATGAACGCAATTTTATCATCTTTTGGACTCCATAATACTTGAGAAATTGAATAGTTCTTTAATATGCTTATATCCTCATCAGTTTTTAAATTTCTTATTCTAATTTCGTTCAAAAATGGTTTAAGCTCCTCATAAGAATCGACATAAGCTATTTTCTGACCATCATGAGAAAAATCAAATGAAGATACTCCAAACTTACTATTTGTTATCTGAGAAACTATTCCATCAGGGTATGAAATTAGGAATAAATTAGATGGTCTATCATAAATAAATCCTTCTCCATTAAAATATGGAGGTATATTTTCTATAACTAATGCCTCTCTTTTACTATAATCTTTCCAATCCTTACTAGTTGCTCTTGATAAAAATCCTATATTTTTACCATCACTAGACCACATAATTTTTGATATACCCTGTTTTTGGCTAAATAATTCATATTCTTCTCCACCAATTTTTAGGATATTTAATGAAATCCTTTTCTTTCTAATCCTCAAAAATGAAATTAAATTATCAATATTAGACCAAGAAGGGCAAATGTCTTTTTCGCCTTTTGTTAGAGGATAATATTCATTATTATCATAAATCCATATGTTACTCTTTGATTTGTTTTTATCCAAGTCGTATCTTGATACTACGAAAAGAACTTTTTGCCCATTTTTTGAAATTATAGGACTAGAAACTAAAGATAAATTAGATAAATCTTCAGGCTTTAACTTTTCACTCAAAATTCTCTCCCCAAAGTTATTTTATAATAAAAGAATAATAAGTTTTCACAGAAAATATTACAATTTTTAAAAATTTTATTTTAATTTAGAATATACTTGTAATAATTCTAAACCTGATCTCACGCCAGCATCGTTTGCTAAAGGACCATTTGCAAAGAACTCTTCAACTTCTTTTTCTTTATTTAAACCTAATATAGGTATAATCCACATCAGGTTTCTCCCGAATATAGCGGTTCCTTCGAATGCTTTGTTTAATAAATAAAATCCTTTTTGCTTAAACCAATCCCAAAACACTTCTTTAGCCTTATCGTTTAAAGCAGCTTGCAATAAATATAAAAGATCTTGTAACTTAACGTTAATTTCACCCCATTCTAAAGTTTTCTTTATTACTGATGGGTCAGATATATACATCATAGACCTCAAGAATTTTAGCCTTTCAGAATCTAGCTCTGCTGTCATATATTTTTTGCTAAGCGTTTCAAAATCGTTTGTAACAATAGCATAAGCTGTATATACTGCTTCTCTCATATCGGGTTCTACTTCTTTTTCAAACATTCCTGATAACTCTTTAGCAAATGATCTATCCAAGATTGCAAGCCTTCTAGCTATTAATCCTTTCAAATATTTTAAATTGGGATCATTCTTTTTGCTTAGTTCAGAGTATTGATAGCTATGATATCTTAATGATAAATCGTTAAAAGCATCTTTATTTATTAAGCTTAATGTAAACAACTGTGATGATATTTCATTAACAGGCAAATATGACGTTTCTTTAAAGTATTTATTTATAATCTCTAAATATCTTTCTCTATTTATTAATCCTGAAAGTAAGAAATTATAATAATCATTTACAAAACCCCATATTTCTTTTGAGTTCATATTATCAATAAGTTCATTATCAAAATTATAATATACTCTGTAAAATCCTGACCTATCTAGGTTTAGCTTAATTGATTTTATATTATCTACTTTTATATTAGTTCTTTTTTCATCCATTAATAAATCTAGTCTTTTGCCATTTAAACTCATAGATATTGGAATAACATACGTTAAATCATCAAGCTTCTTAGCTAAGGTAAACCTTTGTTGCTCTAATACCAACTGATTTCCATCTAAACTTACTTTAACATATGGATAACCTGGTTGCATTATCCAACTATCCATAATTAACTTTACAGGATATGATGTAGTTGTTTGCAATGAATCCCATAAATCATTTGCCTTAGCATTTGAAAACCTAAAATGACTTAAATAATTATTTAATCCTTTCCTAAAGGACTCTCCAAGGAAATATTCTATCATCCTTAATATGCTCGCTCCTTTTCCATAGCTTATATCATCAAATATAGCTTCTATCTCGTCAGGACTATTGACCTCTACATGTATTGGATGTGTTGTAGATAATGAATCTCTTACCATTGCACCACTTGTTTCACCACTTAGAAAATCATCCCATAAATTCCATGATGGCTCAAACGAATCTACAGCTTTAAAGCTCATGAATGTAGCAAAGCTTTCATTTAACCATAAGTCATCCCACCATTTCATAGTAACAAGATCTCCGAACCATTGATGAGCTATTTCATGAGCTACTACTTCAGCTACTCTTTTCATTTGACCTAAATCAGAATCCTTTGGAACTAATAAGGCAGATTCTCTAAATGTTATAGCTCCCCAGTTTTCCATAGCGCCAAAAGCAAACTCCGGAACGGCTATAAGGTGCATCTTTGGTAGCATATATGGTATTTCGAAGTATCTTTCGTAAAAATCTATAGATTTTATTGCAGACCATGCGGCAAATTCTCCATTTTGAGATTTATTCGGTATTGTTGCAACAATTATTTTTCCTCTACTTAGTTCTTCCCATTTTCCAATTCCTAAATAAATTAAATATGTAGACATTTTTGGAGTCTCATAAAAGCTAACAGTCTTCTTGTTTCCTTCTATATCAATTCTTTCAATAGGCATATTAGATATAACGTGAAGATCTTTAGAAACTCTAACTTTTATCTTAAATGAAGCTTTATAGCTTGGTTTATCAACGCATGGAAACATTTTTCTTGCATGAACAGATTCGAATTGTGTGGAAATTACGTAATCACCATTATATTTTGCTTTATATATGCCAACTAATCTTTCTAAGGCTTCACCTTCAAAACCTAATTCTAAAATTCCATTAAAGCTACCTGTCTTTATTATTACCTCATTTTCGGTTTGCTTAAAATCAACATCCTTTCCATTAGCTTTAACATATTTTATTTTTAATCCAACTGAATCTAAAACGACTTGATTATCAGCGCTTAGCTCAATTTTTTCTATACCATCATATTTAGTACCGTTAAAATCCATAAATATATCATACTTATAGACTTCAAATCCTTGATAATATGCCAAGTTTTGCACCCTATATTAATTATAGCATACAAGAATTTAAACCTAAGGTCATAAGATCTTTTATCAATGTTTACTATTTTAATAGTATTTTTATTAAATACCAGAAATTTAATAAACTATTAGTCGTTTCATTCCAATAAACTACTTTGTCCGTAAGGGCGGGTCTCTGGTGAAGAAGATGAAAGTGTATGGATTCCTATTCCTATGATTAACTGGAAAAGAGATGATTTCATTTTTGCATCATTCTTGAAGTAATTTGGCAACAGAAAATTCCTAATCCTTAAAAACCTAAAAAAGATAAAATTTCTAGGTTTTAATATCATGTTTATATCAGTTTGACAAAAATAATGATAAGCCTCGCCTTTACAAGGCGGGGTAAAAGCTTTTAGGCTTTGCTTAAGATAAATCAAATAAAGCTAGCCATCAAATGGAGTACACTTCACCGATTTAAGATGTGAGGTAAGCCTCTACTCCGATACTCAAGAAACATAGGTATGGGGAAGCCCATATGGGCATCATGTATGTAATGTGTCCCCATGTCTTTACATATCCCTGAGTCCCTAGGAGACAGGAGCGGAGGGCAACTCCTGTTGAGGGATAGGGGTAATGGGCTGAAGGCCCAGCCATTGGTCTACCGCTAAACGAGTAGAGCGGGGTGGGTAATTCCCACTAGCAATGAAGTGATGAAAATGAAGGCGGTAAACCACAAACCCATGATCCGCCCTGAGGGAACCCTCGCCCTTCAGGGCAGGGAGGAGGTCAGTATAACTGAAAAGATAAAATTATCCTTACAACTATATAATATATCTACAACTATGAAAAGATTAGAGAAAAGTATAAACGCTCCCCATATATCCAATATATAGGGTGAGTATATGATTAGAAGATATCTATTAACTATAGCAATTATAGCAATTATAGCAATTGGTATTGCGTTGCCATTAACTACAAAAGCCGATTATATTGATGATTCACAAAACATGAATAACAATTATATATTAGTATATCCCAATTCAATATCATTTTTGTTCAACGGATCAAAATATATAAATTACGAGGGTAATGGAAACCTAAGTTTGAGTCTGTCATTTTTAAATGGATACAAGATACTAAAATTAAATGCTACAAAATCTGTTGAAAATAATAAATATAGGTTAAGTGAGCTTGTATATTATCACAATTCTAATGGAGGGAAGGGAATATCTAATTATTCCGCTTTATATGAAACTCAGTATTTTAACATAACATCAAATGGTTATCTAATGATAACTGCTAATCCATCAAACAAAATTTATTATATTAACCTGTCAATAGCCGCAAATTGGCAAGGCTCATTTAATGATTCAAATGAAGAAATTAGTGATCAGCTATATAGTAATTTCAATAATCTATTTAACTATAATGAAAATGACGAAAATTCTTTTAATCCTTCTACGAATCCTAATGATTTTACAAAATATTTCCAAGATATCAATTTAAATGATTTATCTCAACTTTCAAGTATTTCTTTATTAAAAGACTTAAACATAACTGGATTAAACATAACATATTATAATGTTAATTTTAATTTAAACTCAGTAAGTATAATGATTAATGCAACTTTCAATTCGACAGAAGCAACAACAAGTAATGCAAGTATGTTAATTAATAATCTAATTAATAACTTCCTTAAACCTAAATTTGTAAAGATAAACTCATATTCAATAACCAAAAACGGTATATTTAATTTAAACGTATTTATGAATACAACTGCTGATTTAACATCAATATCTATGCCATATAACTTTAATTTATCATCATTACTCTCATCATTAAACATACAATCAATAAGTCAATATAACCTATCTTTAATCAAAAATGCATTAAATGCTTCGGCAGAAATAATAAAATATATAAACGATAATTATGAAATAATTATTCCAAGTTCCTTAGAGCTAAACGTATCACTTAACGGGAACGAAAGTCATTATAGTGTAGAGACTCCAAAAATAGCGTATAAAGGTTCAACAACGCCAAAAGAAAACTTAGTTAGTGTTGATTACCTAATAGGAAATGTATCGGAAATATTACAACAAAATGGTTTCAGTGAAGCAGCAAATAAAGTTTTATCAATAAATAATGTTAAAGTAACACTAATCGGCATAGGAGTAAAGGTTAAACCAAATCAAACAATAATAGGCAATTTAAGCCAGGTCAGCGTTACTATTAACAATAATTCTAGCATAACAACTCAAGAAGCTATAGGTGGGACAATAGCTGTAGTTGTACTGGCAGCAGTATTAGCTATATTTATTAAGAAACACTTCTAACTTTTGGTGTAGTTAATGCTATATAGCAAAGCATTAGCGTTAATAGTTATTTTTTCCTTTTTAATTTTAGGATCTCTCATGTTTTCTTTGTATGGAATATACAATAAATTAGATCAAGGTATAATAATAAAAACAACCTTGAATCTGATATATTACACGCCAAAAAACAATAAACAAATTAGCATATTAAGCAATAATAGTCAGACATATATAATAATTAATAATAAAGAATATATGATAAATCATTTAGATACAAATGAAGCATGTAGTTACGAAAACTATTACATTGCTCTTTCAGGCTATTATAATGAGAATCCTTCGTTAACTATTTTTTATAATAATGGTAGTTATGTTATCTATCAATTAGATGAATCGCCTACAGCTCTTTACTGTACAAAAAATGAAATTGCATTTTCAGGGATTAGCCAGATAAATCCATATATAGGTTTCTTAAATGTAAGCAATGGCATATTAAAAAGTTATAAAGCAAATATATACATAGGAACGCCAAGCTACATAGAGTTTTATAATAACACTTATTTTATAACATTTAACAATAATAATGTCTTACTTTTTAACATTAATAAAAGTTATGTTATATCTTATCCTACATTCATTAGTTTATACGGCATATTTCATTACAACAAAAACATATATTTAGTAGGCTCTATAAACAATAATTCTGTATATGGATTTTTAAGCAACCCTATAAACAATAATTCTTTTATTGTCGGTTTAAATGATTATCAGGGCTATATAAACATTGGTATAGGTAAACTAAATGGTTTTTCATTGCTATATAGGCCTTATACCACATGGGCATATTTAATAACTGTAACTCAAAACAAATTTGTCCATACGACCATGATAGGATTATCATATCCTTTTTCTTTATATAATTTAGGTACTTATGATAAAGGTATATGGTTAACTGGATCAATTACAATAAACAATCAAAGTTATCAACTGGGATTATATGTTAATGGATCTATCAATGGATATATAGGATATAAACTTCCTGTAGCATATACTTTAACATCTTCTCCCATAGTATCTAGTGGATTCTTAAAAAAGGTTAACGTTAATTTAGAATTAAATAGGATAAATGTAACTCAAAATGAAATCGAATACAATAAAATATATGGTATATCTAATATAACAAACAGTATTGAATTTCAATATCTTGAATTTTATGTTAATAAATACATAATATTTGGAGAATACACATTTATTTCTGTAATAATTGGAATAATAATATATTGCATATTAGCAAAAAGCTATAAGTGGAAATGTTTTTAGTAAAAAGGATTTTTATATGATAATATTACATCAATAACTTCGGGTCTCATTATATATTCTGGAGGTCTTTCACCTTTAATAATTGAGTTTCTTATTTGTGTTCCGCTAATTCTGACTCTGTCGTTTTCTGTATGGGGGCATATTTTTTCATTTGCCATTGCATTACATTTCTTGCAATAAAAAGCCTCTCTAATAAACAACGGCATTATACCTAGATCAGGGAATTCTTCAAATATCTTCCATGAATCGTATGGACCATAATAATTACCAACACCCGCATGGTCTCTTCCTACAATTATATGAGTAGCACCAAAATTTTTTCTAACAATTGCATGATGAATCGCCTCCTTAGGGCCTGCATATTTCATCTCCATCCTCAATATACTAAAAACATAACTATCTTTTGGGAAATAATTCGTTAATAATGCTTTATAAGAGTTTACTATCACATCATCTATAAAATCCCCTTTCTTTTTCCAACCCAATAATGGATTAATAAATAATCCATCAACAAAAGTTAACGCGGCTTTCATAACATACTCGTGACCTAAATGAGGTGCATTCCTTGTTTGAAAAGCTGCAACGCTTTTTATATTTAAATGATCAAATAGTACCCTAGTATCTTTTGGAAAAAGTCTTACTGTTTCATAGGGTTCCTTTATATTTTTTAATAAGGTTATAGGGCCAGCTAATAACTTATTTTTCATATCATAAACTTTGTTAACTCCTGGATGTTCTCGCGAAGTTGTTTTATAAATATAATAAGCATACTCTTTTTTATCCCACGAATAGACCTCTTCTACTCTTATAACAGCCAAAACTTCGTTGTTATATACTAATGAAACCTCGTCTCCCTCTTTTATGTCTTTTAAATCGTTTTCATCAACATCTAATATAATAGGTATTGTCCACGGTAAATCATTTTCTAATCTCATATTTTTAATAACGGATTCATAGTCATTATAACTCAGAAAACCTTCAAGAGGTGAATAAACACCATATGCAATATTTAATATGTCATATGCTCTGCCATCATTAATATTAATTTTAGGCATGCTTTTTGATTCTTCTATTAGCCTTTCTAATGACTTTCCTACTCTTGTTCTATCTATAAGTCTACCTCCATGAGGTTTAGAAACCATATAACCACCTATATATATCCAAGTTTCTTCAGTCTTTCAATTATTTCCTTTTTTTCTTCTTCTGATATCGTCGATGACATTTTTTCCTGCTCCATGCTAGCAACTACATCTCTTAACACATAAATAACAAATTGAGAAACACTAGTAAATCCCGTACCTTGAATTAAATTCTTGATCCTATCATAAAGAGTTATGGGAATTGAAACGGTCGTGTATCTTGTATTAGGTTCCCCTACTCTTTGCTTCACATTCTCACCTCTTAATTAAATTTAATTAAGAGTTTAATAATATTTAATTAAGAAAATATATACTTCACTACCTTTGTTAAGCTTATATACCTTAAAGAGAAAATTATTAAAAAGCTATC
>ERZ1669250.226-NODE-226-length-29305-cov-6.691829_pt1 | contig 29305 bp, 42 predicted proteins | sample MGYA00579295_ERZ1669250 | MGnify/ENA primary metagenome ERZ1669250 (study PRJEB41166, sample SAMN08046056) | hot springs metagenome | biome: hot spring; feature: acid hot spring; material: thermophilic sediment; isolation source: thermophilic sediment from acid...
CACCTCTCAGACGAGTTCGGAGAGGTTGACAGGAAGCTTCTAAATAGGGTTCTGATGCGCATGGAGATAAGGGGCTTGATCTCCGTTCAGGGCAAGGACAGCACGAAGCTTGTCAGCCTGGCGGAGTGATTGTAATGGGCGTCGACCTAAGGGACTTGGTTCAGAAGCAGACCGTAACACTTCAGCAACTTTCTGGAAAGGTTGTAGCCATCGATGGCTACAACGCCCTTTACCAGTTTTTGAGCACCATAAGGGGAAATGATGGCAGGCCCTTGATGGATAGCAGGCAGAGGGTGACAAGCCACCTCAGCGGCCTTTTTTATCGCACGGTGAACTTCCTGGAAAAGGGGGTTTGGCCTGTTTACGTGTTCGATGGGCCCGCCATAAAGGAAAAGAGGAAGACCATCGAGCAGCGCATGGAGGTAAGGCTGGCGGCCGAGAGGCTTTACAGGGAAGCCGTGGAAACGGGAAACGAGGAAGAGGCGAGAAAGTACGGTGAAAGGGCTGCCCTCTTGACCCCTCAAATGGTTGACGAGGCAAAGGCGCTCCTAGAGGCCATGGGGGTGCCCTGGATACAGGCCGCGGCAGAAGGTGAGGCTCAGGCAGCAGCAATGGTAAGGGCGGGAGAGGCTTGGGCTGTTGGCAGCCAAGACTACGACTCCTTACTCTTTGGAGCTGAAAGGCTCGTTCGCAACATGACCGTTTCCGGAAGGAGGAAAGTCCCAAACGAAAATCGCTACATACCGGTGGATATGGAGCTGATTGACCTCGGAGAAACCCTAAAGTCGCTTGGAATAACAAGGGAACAGCTCGTTGATATAGGTCTGATGATAGGCACGGACTACAACGATGGTTACGAGGGAATTGGACCTAAAAAAGCCCTATCCCTTATAAAGCAGTATGGCTCCCTAGAAGAGGTAATTAAGGCAAAGGGCCTTGATCCCTCACCGCTGTCGCTCAGAGAGCTTTTCTTAAACCCGAAGGTAAACCCCGTTGAGAGGCCGAAGTGGGGAGAGATCAGCGTGGAAAAGGTTGTCTCTTTCTTATGCGACCAGCACGACTTTTCTAGGGAGAGGGTGATGGAAAATCTGGCCAGGATAAGAAAGAAGCCTGAGAGGAGCTCTGGTCAGACGTCTCTGACCTCGTTTTTTGGCTGAGGGCTAGTCTTATCTCACAGCATAATCTAAATGGCATGGGTTACGTTTCAGTTCCGGGCAAGATTACCCTCCTTGGTGAGCATGCGGTCGTGTATGGGTATCCTGCTCTCGTCATGGCCATTAACCTGTACACGAGAGCTGCGGCCAGCGATGGGGAAGGAGCGGTGAAAATCGAATCTGCGTATCCGGGAGGACGCGTCGAAACCAAGATTGACATGGATGGCGAAGGAGGAGATGAGCTACCGTACGTTAAGGCCGCGATCAAAAAAGTTTGGGATATGCAGGGCATCAGAAGAGCCGCAAACGTGAGCATAAATAGCGATTTGCCCTATGGCTCGGGATTGGGCAGCAGCGCGTCAGTTTCCGTCGCCGTCTTAGCCGCTTACTCGCTGTACTACGGCGTGAAGTTTCAGCCTGAACAGCTCGCAAAGCTGGGAAGAGAGATCGAAGTGCAAGTTCAGGGAAGGGCCAGTCCCATGGACACGCTGGCGGTTAGCCTAGGAGGGCTGATAAAGGTAGTGCCGCCCGAGAAGTTTGAGAGGATGGGCGAGGACTTCGAAGTAGAGGCCATAATTGCTTGCGTTAGCAAGGAAAAAAACACGGGGGAATCGGTGGCCTTCGTTAGGAAGAGAAAGGATGAGCTTGGCTCCAGGTTTGACGAAATACTAGAGGAGATAGGCTCGTTGGTTGAGAGCTCTTCTAAAGCCATTCGGGAGCATGACCTGACCCAGCTCTGCTCGTTGATGAACAGAAACGAGGAGCTGCTGGAGGAATTAGGAGTGGTCACCGAAAGGTCGCTTAACTTGGTGCGGCGGGCAAGGGCTTTGGGCGCTGCTGGCGCAAAGATAAGCGGAGGAGGGTTTGGTGGATGCGTGGTCGTCCTCGGAGGCGATGAGAAAGTGGCCATGGCCCTCGCGCCGATTGCAGATAGGGTATTTATGGTGACGAAAAGCGGGGGAGTGAGGTATGCTTGAGGCACCTGTTGGTGAGCTGGAGTGGCCGCCTCGGAACGGCAAGCAATCCATATTAGTTGGTACCCGTTTATGGCATGACTGAGCTGAGATTTGATTACTCATCGTTGGAAGGGCTTGTGGGCGTGCTTTCGGCAAAGGCCAGGGTATCGATAATTAAGGCGCTTAAGGATGGCCCGAAGTCAAGCGTCTCCCTCTTCGAGTACCTGAAGCGCGAAGGCTATGAAGACATGGAGAAAAGTACCTTTTACTATCACTTGCAGAAACTTAGGGCCTGCGGGCTGATAAGGGAATCTGGTAACATAGCGGGAGCAGGAAAGCCCGAAAAAATTTGGTCCTTGGCTGCGGATTCGCTTGTTATAAACCTGAGATAGTTTTTTGCACTTAATGACTTTGAAGGAGATTGCGTCTTCGGTGCTGGCTCGCACCATGTGGTCGTCTTGATGACAACTGGACGAGTTTTCTGCTGTTCTTTATCTCGATAATCTCAAGGAGATGTAAACAGTTTGGCTCTGGCCGATGCGGCATTTCAGGGCCCGGCTTGGTTTCATAGCCCCCAAAGCTTATTAAAGTCTCTATCAAATTATTGGAGATAAAATCGCCCAGATTCGATTATACCGTTCAGCTTGAAGATCCGTCGAAGGAGGTATTGGTAAGCGTGAGGAACGCTCGTGCCTCCTTCAAGAAGAGCTGTGAGCTCATGGATGCCATACGTGGGAAGAAGGTAAAAGAAGCTCAAGCGATAATCGAGGGCGTTATACAGATGAAGCAACCCATTCACTACACGAGCCACCGGAAGCACGTTCCCCATCACTCAGAGCTCAAGGGCAATAAGGGCGCTGAGGGGGGATATCCGGTGAACGTTGCGAAGCAGGTTCAGAGGCTTCTTGATAACGCTTTGGCAGCAGCGGACTCCAAGGGACTTGACGAAGACAAGCTCGTGGTGAGTCACGCTGCCGTTTTGTTGGGATTGAAAGTTAGGAGGTTCTTTGCTCGTGCGCGGGGCCAGCACGACCTCAAGGTGAGGCAGCTGGTCCACATGGAGCTGGGCCTTAGGGAGGTGGAGTGAAGTGCTTGTAAAGAAGTACTTCGTGGATAAGGGTTTTAGGTACGCCATGATAAAGGATCAGCTTTTCAAGAACTTGCGCTCGGCCGGCTTAGCCAGGGTTGAGATAGCTCAGGCTCCGCTTGGAACCAGGATAATCTTGTACGCACAGAGGCCGGGCCTTGTCATCGGGCAAAGAGGTAACAACATACAAGCCCTGACGGGAGAGCTTGAGAAGAAGTACAAAATTGAGAACCCTCACGTCCTGGTTTACGGGTTGGACCAGCCAAACCTGGAGCCGCAGGCGTTGGCCTTTGGTATAGCCGAGCAATTGGAAAGGGGGATGTACTTCAGAAAGATAGCGAACACCACGTTAAATAACATAATGCAAAGTGGGGCAAGAGGGGCTGAGATCATCATAAGGGGCAGGCTTTCCATAGCTAAGTCGAGGATGGCTCGCTTTACGACTGGCGTGATATACAAGAGCGGCATGGTCTTGGGAAAGCAGACCGAGCTCGGTAAGGCCTCTGCACTTCTTAAAGAGGGATTGGTAGGCGTTAAGGTGAGGATCACCAAGCCGGGAGTGCCTGTAGACGCTGTGCTCGTAAAGCAGCAAAGGGAGAGTGAGCAAGTTGTCGCTTAAGACCTCGGACTTAAGGAAGATGAAGAGGGAGGAGCTTCTCAAGCTTTTGGAGGATCAGAGGTTGCAGCTTCTGAAGCTGAGCTCAGAAAAAGCCGCTAAGGGTACTCTTGACAAGCCCGGAACGATGAGGGTTGTGAGGAAGAACATAGCGAGAATACTGACTTTACTTGGTGAGCAGAAGTGAAAGCGGTTGACCTGGTTTTTGAAGGAAAGCGCGTCGAGTTTGAGTTTAACGGTAAAAAGGTAGGAGGAGAATGCGAGCTTGAGACCAAGAACACCTTGCTGGTTGAAGGAAAGACGTATCCCAAGAGATCCTTGGCTGGACTTAAGGTGGAGGGAAGGAGTATCTCAAGGGTGTTTTACGAGAGAAGCCTTGAAGAAAGGCTAAAAAGGCTATTAGGAGAGTGAGGTGAGATCGTTGCCAGCTCAAGAGTTATATGGTATTAAGGCCCCCGAAAAGGCCTGCACCGACAAGAATTGCCCATTTCACGGAGATTTGACCGTGAGGGGAACCGTTTTCGAGTGCAGGGTAGAATCGAATAGGATGAACAGGACAGCTACCGTTGTCCGTGAGGTTGCAAAGTGGGTTCCAAAGTACGAGAGATACGAGCGTGAAAGAACCCGCATACACGCTCACGTCCCGCCGTGCATTCAGATAAAGGAGGGAGACGATGTTTTGGTGGCCGAGTGCAGGCCCATATCGAAAACGGTGTCGTTCGTCGTGTTAGGGGTGAGAGCTCATGGTTAAGAGAGGAGGTAAAGAAGCGGTAGAGGTTAGAAGGCCGCACCTTTCGCGCGGTATAGTCGCTGGGACCCAGCTGGTTTGCGCCGACAACAGCGGGGCGAAGATAATCAGCATGATATCCGTAGAAGGGTATAGGGGAAGGATAAGGAGATATCCCAAGGCGACGGTTGGCAACATAATAACCGCCTCGGTTAAGGTTGGGAATCCCGAGATGAGAAGGCAGATAGTTAAAGCCATCGTGGTGAGGCAGCGCATGCCGATAAGAAGGCCCGATGGCACAAGGGTCGTGTTTGAGGACAACGCGGCGGTAATTCTCACGCCGGATGGCGATCCGAAGGGAACAGATGTCCACGGGCCGGTGGCCAAGGAGGCTGCAGAAAGGGTGGTAAAGCTGGCAGGCCTGGCCACGATGGTTATATGAGGTGTTTGTTTTGAGTAAAAAACCTTCAACTCAAAGATTAGCGCTTCAGACGTTCAGGGACGATCCGTTTCACAGGAAGTACTTGGTTAACGCTCACCTATCCTCTTCTCTCAGAGGTCGTTTGGGCATAAGGTCAATGCCCGTGAGGGAAGGGGATACCGTGAGGATCGTTAAGGGAGATTACGCAGGTAGACATGGAAGGGTGCGCGCGGTTCATCGCGAGCTCGGGAAAATAGAGGTAGTTGGAATAACGGAGAAGAGCGGAAAGGGCGATACCATATACCCAAAGATCTCCATTTCCAACGTCGAAATTACCAGGTTGAACTTAAGGGACAAGTGGAGAAGGAAAATCATAAGCAGGAAGACTGGAAAGGAGATAACCGCGGAGGTTGAGAGGGAGATATCTGCTCCTGAAGAGGGAAGCGAGACACAAGAGGAGGAAAAGCCTAAGGAGAGCGCTGCCCTGCCGCAGCAAGCGGAGGGGCAGAAACAGGAGGGTGAACAACGATGGCCAATAAGGGTGGAAGTAAGCACATGAAAGTCAGCAGCATACCGAGCTCCTGGCCAAGAGGAGGGAAGAGCGTGAGGTTTCTGGCAAAACCAAGGCCAGGCCCTCATTCTACGCAGTACTCTCTCCCACTCGTATTGCTGATAAGGGATGTGCTTGGCCTGGCCTCCACGGCCAAGGAGGCAAGGATCACCATAGCGACCGGGAAGGTCAGGGTTAACGGGAAGGTACGCAAGGAAGACAAGTTTCCGGTTGGCCCATTCGACCTCGTCTCCGTGGAGTCTTATGGGAACTACTGCATACTGCCGAAGAAAGGAGTGGGGTTGTACCCGATCCCTTACGAGGGCCCTCGTTACCTGAGGGTAGAAAGGAAGGCGCTTTACGCCGGGGAGTATCAGATTGGATTTCACGACGGGAGCAACATGCTTTTAGCGAAAGACAGCCCGTTCAGCACGGTAAAGGTCGGCTCAACCCTGGTGCTCGAGGCATCGGGCGAGAAATGGGTACCCAAGGAGGAGCTTCAGCTCAAGGAGGGGTCCCTGGTGATAGTTGTAGGAGGTAAGAACGAGGGAGTGATCGGAACCGTTTCCTCCGTTTCGGAAGATCAAGTTAACATAAGCACCCCTCAGGGGCAGGCCTTCCAAACGTCAAAGGATCACATTTACGTGGTGGACCAGAGGATAGTTGACGCGGTTTCCAGTCAGGAGGTGAAGAGCGCTTGAATCCCATGGATGAGGTTAGGTTGGAGAAGGTAACCGTTAACATGTCCTTCGCTGGAAGGCAAGAGAGGCAAAATGCAGCGGTCACCGTCCTTCAGTCGCTGGTCGATCAAAAGCCGGTGATAACTCGCGCGAAAAGTACCGTAAGAGACTTCGGAATACATAAGGGTGAGCCCATGGCAGCGGTGGCTACGCTCAGAGGTAAGGCCGCCGAGGACTTTCTTAATAGGGCCCTTTCAGCGGTTAATAAAAGGATAAAGGCCAGCAGCTTTGATGGCCGGTCAACTTACAACTTTGGCATAGCCGAGCACATAACCATACCCGGTACGAAGTACGTGCCGGAGCTCGGTATATTTGGAATGAATGTGGCCATAACCCTCAGCAAGCCTGGAAGGCGGGTTGCGCTTCGCAGGGAGAACCCGAGTTCGCTTCCGCCCAAGAAATACGTGAGCAGGGAGGAAGCGGAGGAGTTCATGACCAAGAAGTTTGGAGTCGTCTTTGAGTAGTGATAGAGATGGGAAAGTATAAACCTGCAAAGGTCAGGAAGTACGGAAGAGGAGCGCAGGTGTGTTCCCGGTGCGGGAGTCACGATGCCCCGATTAGGGCGTACGGGCTTCACCTGTGCAGGCAGTGCTTCAGGGAGATAGCTCAGGACATGGGCTTCAAGAAGTACAGGTGATCGCTAAATGGCTTCTTCTCTTTCAAACGTTTTGGACGCCATATATAAGGCCGAGAAAAGGGGTAAGAAAGAGGTGATAACTTATCCCGCGAGCAAGCTCGCCGCGTCAACGCTCGCTAGATTGCGCGAGCTCGGGTACATAGGGGACTTCGAGCTGATAGATGACGGGAGGAACGGGAAGTTTAAGGTTGAGTTGCTCGGCAGGATAAATAAGTGCGGTGCCATAAGGCCTCCGCTCTTCCTTCAAAGCGACGAGTTAATATCTGGAGACGTGAGATTTCTTCCGGGAAAGGGTGTCGGCGTGCTCCTGGTCTCGACCCCCTTTGGGGTGCTTACCAGCTCAGAAGCAAGGGATAAGAGGATAGGCGGTGTCCTCATAGCTTACGCCTACTGATGTCCCTCGCCTAGTCCCTGCCTGCGAAGACGTCACCCCTAAATACTCCCCTCCTTTTCTTTTGAGATGCCTAAATCGCTGACTTTGACCAAGGTGATCACACCCCCAGAGGGGGTTAAGGTCCAGCTCAAAGACGAGAGGACAGTACAAGTTGAAGGAAAGTCTCAGCTAACGGTTAGGCTGCCCATGGGCAATTACTCTCTGGAACAAAAGGAGAGCTCCATAGTTGTGACTGGGACGGGCCTTAAAAAGGAGGACAGGGCCATGTTTGGTACTGTGGTCGCGCTTATCAGAAACGCCCTAACCGGCGTTGTCGAGGAGTACGAAAAGACCCTGGTGGTCGCGTATTCCCACTTCCCCATGAACGTTCACGTTGAAGGCAACAGGGTTGTCATAGAGAACTTCATAGGGGAAAGGGGAAAAAGGTACGCGAACATAGTGGGGGATACCAAGGTCGAGGTCAACGGTGATATCATAAAGGTCAGGGGACCGGATAAGTACGCCGTTGGGCAAACGGCAGCGAACATAGTATCTGCCTGTAAGCTCAGCGGTTACGACCGCAGGGTTTTCCAGGATGGAATTTTTATAAAAGCGTGATGTAGATGAGCGAAATCAGGCAGAAGATAATTAAGAAGCGCGCGGGCGCAAGGGAGTTCAGGAGGACGAACTGGTTCAAGTTCAAGAGGGTGGGGACCTTTTGGAGGAAGCCGAGAGGGGATGACAGCAAGATAAAGAGAAAGGTAGCTGGTCACACGCCCATGCCATCTCCAGGCTTCAGGTCGCCAAAGGAAGTCAGAGGACTGCACCCGTCCGGTTTTGCGGTATCGGTGGTTCACAACGAGAAAGAGCTTCGCGCGGTGCCTTCCGGACGCGCCGTATATCTTTCCTCGGGCATGGGAAGGAGAAAAAGGGAGGCGCTCCTGGAGGTGGCCAGGGAGCTAAAGCTTAAGGTGTTAAACGGGGGTAAGTGAATATGGACTTGAGTTTTCAGAGAAGGCTGGCCGCCTCGTTGCTAGGTGTGGGGGAGAGCCGCGTTTGGATCGACCCCAATCGGGAAGACGACGTGGCCGAGGCCATAACTAAGGAGGACGTGAGAAACCTCATAGACAATGGCATCATAAGAAAGAGACCTCAGTCGTCGCCTTCGAGAGGTAGGGCCAGAGTGCTTGCAAGGAAGAAGAGCAGGGGACAAAGGGCAGGCATGGGAAGTCGCAAGGGCAAGGCTAACGCCAGGAGGGGTCTTGACGTTTTATGGGTTAAAAGAGTTAGAAAGATGAGGGCATACCTGAGGGAGCTCAAGGAGAGAAACGAGATAGATCCGAAGACCTACAGGACCCTTTACATGAGGGTTAAGGGTAATGCCTTCGCCAGCCTCTCAAGCCTCAAGAGGTACTTGAACAAGGGTAGATGATCATGACTTCGCACAGTCCTAAGAAGGTTTACCTGTCAAGATATCGCAGGAAGAGAGAGCGGAGAACCGATTACAGAAGAAGGCTTAGACTGCTTCAATCGGGCGCTCCTCGCCTCGTGGTTAGGCAGTCGAACCGCTACATAAATGCTCAGCTCGTGGTCTACGGTGAAGATGGAGATAAAACGGCCGCGGAGTTTTCCTCAAGGAACCTCTCGAAGTTTGGATGGAAGGGCGACGAGGACAATGTAGCCGCGGCGTTTTTGACCGGACTTGCCCTAGCAAAGGTGGCGCGCGAGTCGGGCTTTAAGGCGGAAATGGTCGTGCCGGACCTCGGTATGCACTCCCCGCACAAGGGTGGAAGGGTTTTCGCCTTGCTAATGGGGGCTTCGGAGGGAGGCCTACCAGTTAACGTGGGAGAGGAGGCTACGCTAGATGAGAGCGCTCTGAGGATGGAGGCGCTGGCTAAGTACGCCGCCGAGCTCAAGGCAGCGGACCAGAAGGCCTACGCTCAGAGGTTCTCAAGGTACATAAGCAGGGGCTTGGAGCCTGAAGGCCTTCCGGCCCACTTTGATGAGATAAGGAAGAGCTTGGGTGCTTAAAATGTCAGAGTGGAAAGCTAAGACTAAGCTTGGCGCGATGGTTGCTTCTGGGGAGGTAAAGACCATATCTCAGGTTTTCGCCTTGAACCTCCCCATAAGGGAAGTTCAGATAGTGGACGCGCTTATCCCTGACATGAGGGTCGAAAGGATAAGCATGGAGAACGTTCAGAAGAAGACCGACGCCGGAGCCGTAAGGAGGATGAGGGTAACGGTGGCGGTCGGTAACGGGGATGGCGTTGTGGGGATAGGGTCCGGAAAGGCGGCTCAGGTCCTTGACGCAGAAAACAAGGCCATAGAGGCCGCTAAGCTGAACTTGATTTACGTTCACCGTGCGTGCGGTAGCTGGGAGTGCGGCTGCGGAGAGCCCCACAGCATACCCTCGGTGACTGTTGGAAAAAGCGGGTCCGTCAGGGTGATACTTTACCCAGCTCCTAGGGGAACCGGCCTGGTGGCCAGCGATACCATAAAGAAGATCCTCGCGCTGGCAGGCATAAGCGACGTCTGGAGCAGGACCCTTGGCGAGACGAGGACCACGCCCAATCAGGCGCTGGCTGCCTTTGACGCTCTTAAGAACATGGAAACCATGAGGAGGCAAGAAGATTGGTCGAGGCTTCGAAGGTTTTGGTCATAAGGTTTGCTGGAGAAGCTGGTCTTTCTCCCAAGAAGCTTCAAACGCTCGAGTACTTAGGTCTCAAGAGGAAGCACTGGGCAGCGGTGATTGACGACACCCCGTCTTACAGGGGAATGCTTGCAGCGGTCGAAAGGGAGGTAGTTTGGGGACCGCTGGACGACGAAGCGGTGTCCCTAATATGCGAGAGGGCAAAGCTGCCCCAGGAGCAGGTAGACAAGATAAGGTCCGGCGAGGTCTCGCTTTTGCCAAGGCTTGTGAGGCTTCATCCTCCAAAGAAGGGCTATAAGGATTACAGCTGGCGGAGAGGGAACATCGGGGCGGACATAACCGCTTTGCTTAAGCGCATGGCTTGACGCTGGGGGAACGCTTAAAGCTTGTAAACCGTGTAGGGTGAAATCTAATGCCGTCACCTGGCAAGATAAAGAAGAGAACTCACAAGTATCGTGGCAAGAGGAGCATGGGATACGGAAGGGTTGGCAAGCACAGGGGAAAGGGCGCCAGAGGAGGAACCGGAAAGAGCGGGTACCATAAGGGCAAGTGGTCGCTTACGATAAAGCTTGCCAAAGAGGGAATCAGGGTTTACGGCAGGCACGGGTTCCATCCCGTTGTTAGGAAGGAGGTGAAGACCATAAACCTTTACGACCTCGATACCCTAAGCGCTGGAAAGCAGGAAATAGACCTGACCGCGCTGGGAATAGACAAGCTCCTCGGAAAGGGAAAAGTGACTCATCCGGTTAAGGTTCACGTTAACGCCGCAAGCGCGAGGGCCGTGGAGATGGTAAAGCGGGCAGGAGGAGAAGTAATAACCGCGGAAAACGCTTAAAAATAAAGATGGGGTTTTGAAACATCATGCGCGCCATAGACGTCCTGGCGCCGCCGGGCAACGCCATACCCGGTCCGCGGAAGCCAGCAAAGAAAACCTCACTCACCGAGAAGCTCATATGGACCGGTATCGTCCTGGTACTTTACCTTGTGATGTCAGATATACCGCTTTACGGGATATCTTCTTCGGTTTCCTCTGCCTTTGCGCAGCTAAACGCCTTTAGGATAATATTCGCTTCCACGAACGGCACTCTTATGCAGCTTGGGATAGGCCCCATAGTGACAGCAGGCCTCGTAATGCAGATATTGGCTGGCTCGAAGCTCATTGACATAGATTTGTCCAACGAGGATGACAGGGCCAAGTTCACTGCCTCTCAGAGGTTTCTCACCATAATATTCGCGCTTTACGAGAGCGTAGCCTTCATATTGGGAGGGGCGTTTGGTTCGCTTACGTTGCTGGACAAGGTCCTGGTGCTTGCGCAGCTGCTCTTCGCAAGTTACGTGGTAATGCTGATGGATGAGCTCCTGCAAAAGGGATGGGGTATTGGAAGCGGCGTGTCGCTTTTCATATTGGCCGGCGTTGCCGAGTCCGTTGTCATGGACTCGATTTCTCCCGTCATGATATCCGGTGGCCCTCTTGGATCCATTCCGTACCTTATCTACGTGATCGAGAAGCACATGCCCGTTTGGACGGCGTTCATAAGGCCTGAGGGAAGCCCCGACATGACCGGCTTCATATCCATGATTGCCGTAACGCTTCTGCTTGTATGGCTTCAGGGCATGAGCGTTGAAATACCTGTGGCCTACGAGAAGGCGAGGGGCCTTAGGTCGAAGGTCCCGCTTCAGTTCCTTTACGTGAGCAACGTTCCCATACTGCTTGCCCTCATCCTCTTCGCCCAGCTTTTGTTCTTTGGGGAAAGGGTCATGACGATCTGGAACCCCAACAACAGCAACCCCATACTGAACTTCATTGGGACCTTTAACATGACGAATCCATCGAACCCCATTCCCACGGGCGGGATACTTTACTACTTCCAGGCACCCACCGGCCTTGCGATGACGGCCAGTCACCCGCTTGAAGCGATTGGAAACTTCGCTCTCTTGGTGGGTTTTTCGGTTATCTTTGCTTACCTTTGGGTTGAGGTTTCTGGCATGGGGGCTAGGGAGCAGGCAGAGCAGATGGTTGAGTCCGGGCTTCAGATACCTGGCTTCAGAAGAGAGGCGAACGTCATAGAAAGTAGGCTCAAGGGCCCAATAAGCGCCCTTACCCTGATCAGCGGGCTTGTGGTAGGCGTGATAGCTGGAGTTGCGGATATGCTAGGAGCGCTTGGAACTGGCATGGGGATACTGCTCGCCGTGGGCATAGTGTTCCAGCTTTACCAGCAGCTTGTGCAGGAGGAGTTCCTGGAGATATACCCAGGCCTCGAGAGGTTCTTGGGCAAGTCATGACTTTTTAACCCTTAAAAGCGCTGGCGCCTTCTGCTCATGGCTCAGTACGTGGTCAAGTTAGGCGAGGTCATGTTAGGGGAAGGCGTGCAGCTGGGCGACTTCGTTAAGCTCTGGGGACCGCTCAGCGTTGGGGTGGGCACATCCATTGGCGATTTTTCCGAGATAGGCCATCCCGCATCACACGGGGAAAAGGCGCTCACCGACATAGGTGATGGATGCAACTTGAGGGCTGGAGCCATAGTCTACTCGGGGGTAAGGATATCTTCGGGTGTCACCTTCGGACATAGGGTGATGATAAGGGAAGAGACAGAAATAGGGGAAGGAACCCTTGTGGGCAGCTACACGGTAATAGATGGAAAGGTCAAGGTGGGAAAGAACGTCAGGATCGAGACAGGGGTCTATATTCCTCCATACACGGTGATCGAAGACGACGTTTTCCTTGGTCCCTACGTCATAATGACAAATGATAAACACCTCCTTACACCTCCTGAGCCATTGGTGGGGCCTCACGTGAGGAAAGGTGCCCGCGTGGGAGCTGGCGCGGTGCTGCTTCCGGGTGTCGTCATAGGCGAGGGGGCCCGGGTTGGGGCGGGCGCGGTGGTGACGAGGGACGTGAAGCCCGGCGAGACCGTCGTAGGGGTTCCCGCAAGGCCAATGTGATACCCAACTCTTATAACCGGGTATCTTTCTTTCATGATAGGCCGTTGAAAGCCGTTGTGACGGGTAGTTCGGGGTTCATAGGTTTCAACGTGGCCGAGTGGCTTAGCAAATCGGGATATGACGTCGTGGCAGTTGACGTGGCGGAAAAGCCCGAGGATCTCAGCGCGCGTTACGTGAAATTGGATCTCACGGACAAGGAGGCCGTGATACGGTTGGTCGAGTCGGAAAGGCCTGATTACGTGCTTCACTACGCGGCGATCACGACCCTTTCGTCAACCATAAGCGATCCATACTCGGCCTTCTTCGTGAATGATTTTTCCACGCTCAACCTCCTTGAGGCTTCTTCGCGCATAGGAGTTAAGAGGTTCATCTACGCCAGCTCGGTCTTGGGAAGCACGAAGGTCCACGTGAAGTGGGGGCAAAAAGAGATGAGCCTTCCCATATCGGCACTTTGGGATGTCCCCATATCTGACGTCACGGTGAAGAGCGTTAACCCGCTCACTGGAAAAGCGGACTACATGCCCATATCGTCGGTGATAAGGCATAGGCTTGGCAAAAAGGACCTCTACAGGATATGGTACAAGAAGGGAGCGGAGAGAAGCGTTGTGGCCACCGGTGATCACTCGGTTTTCGTGCTTACGGATGACGGTATGCTCAAGGCCAGGGAGGTAAGGACGCTAGAAGCGGGTACCGATTACCTGTTCCCTGACGATGGTTACGGCGTTCCCTGCGGTCCAGATGAGAACGCCCTCTTGAAGTCCTCGCTCAGCCAAGGGGCTGAGATAACGGAGATAGAGCAAATAAGCGACGACGAGCTCAAGATGCTTAAGGCGCAGGGAGAGTATGACGGCTACGTTTACGACATATCGGTTCCGGGCTCGGAGGCCTTCTTCGGAGGCGATGTCCCGGTGCTTCTGCACAATTCCTCTAACGTTTACGGGGCTCCCCTTAGGAATCCGGTGAGGGAGGATGACCCCTTTGCTCCAAGGGTACCGTACGATCATACTAAGGTCGTTGCCGAGTACATGATATCCGCTTACGCCATGGCTAAGAAGATACCCTATTCCATAACGAGATCTTGGCTCATATTTGGAGAGCATGACAAGCCCAATAGGGCAGTCCCCATATTCATAAGGAAGGCGGTAAGGGATGAGCCAATTACCCTATACAACTCAGGAAGGGACGTAACCGACCCGTATCACGTCAGCAATTACCTGAAGGCCCTTGAGGTGATCCTGAAAGACGAAAGGGCCATAGGTCAAGCCTATAACGTGGGGACCGGAAGCCACATGAGCATAGCGCAGATGGCTCAGTCCATAGTGGACATACTCGGAAGCCGCTCGAAGCTCGTACTGGCCGGTCCCAGAAGCGATCTTGAAGCTCAGCCGCAGATAAGCTACCCAAGCATCGAGAAGATAACGGGCCTTGGCTACTCGCCTGTGACCAGCTTCAAGGACGGGATCCTGAAGACAAAGCAGTGGATGGAAAAGAAAGGACTGCTTTGATTTTGAAACCTCGACAAGTTTAAGTGCTATTGACCTCCTTTTTCGGCTGTGAGGAGCCTATCTCACCCTGACCCATGATGAGGGTAGCTAAGCCGAGCCAGATGGCCTTGGGTAAAGGCCAGCATCCATTATTACCCTTTTTATCTTCAGGGGCTCCTTGTTTAAGGCAAGCTGGTCAAAGGGAAAGTTCGACGCCGCGAGGGCTACGGCCTCTCCTCTCTTGGTCGCCACGACCACTTGTTGGCCTGCCTGAATTCTTTTGTCGACCATGAGGATGTCCTCCCCTCTGGGCTTCATTCCCCTGCAAACGGGGTCCACGGCCGCATCCGATATCACGACCTGTGGTAATTCCCTTAACGCCTCTTCAAGCGGCCTAACCACCTTCCTCGCGGGTTCCTCGTTGCCTTTTTTGAGCTCAGAAGCGGCCTCGTACACGTCGTAGAGGTCCACGGAATCCCTTTCCTCGAACACGCCGCTTTTAGTCCTTCTGAGCTCCTCCATGTGCGCTTCCACCCCCAAGGCATAGCCCACGTCAACGCAAAGCTTTCTCATGTACGTTCCTGGGTCGACGCGAGCCCTAAAGAGTACGTCCCTTCCTTCTACTTCTATGACGTCTATTTTGTAAACTGTGCGTATCCTTCTAACCCTTTTCACGGAAGACCTGAGCGGGGGTCTCTGGTATATCTCTCCTTGGAACTGGCGCAGTACCTCTCTCAGCTCGCGCTCGTCGACGTCGCCGTGAAGCCTCATGAGGCACACGTATTCTTTATCTGAATCTATGAGTGGCTTAAGCGCCCGCGTGGCTTTTTCAAGGGCCAATGGTAGTACACCGGACACGGCGGGATCTCCCCGGCCAAAGCCTCAAGGGTCCCTCCGTGACCGACCTTGCTAAGCCCAAACATCCTCTTAACCCAAGCAGCTACCTCGTGGCTGCCTGGCCCACTTGGCTTGTCGAGGTTTATGACGCCTAGCGAGAGATGTCTCTTGATCTCCCTGTGCCAAGGGTCCTCCCCGTGATCCTCCCCTTCCTCATCCTTTATAACCAAAAAATCCATATCTTATTTTGTTAGCCGCTTATAACCGTGCTGATCGCGCGCTGAGAATCGCTAGGAGCTCCGATTCTTCTTTGAAGGATGCGGTCTCGCCGGTTGGCTGAACGTGCCTTAGGTTGAAAGCCCTTTTCTTTAAGGTCCCATTTTCTGCGTAGGCTGCGTACACGAAGCGCGTGTCGAGAGGCTTCAGCACGACGCACTTCTTTCCTGAACGCCTGCCGGCCGTTATGACGCAGACCTCACCCTTGCGAGGAACTCCTATCCTCAACTGCGCCCTTAATCTTCTTGTGGGCCCTTAAAAAAGTTATGACCACGGCGTTAGCGCTTTCCGCTGGAACATAGGTCGTATCTATGACAAGGTCAAATATGGTTAGGTCGTTTATGTCATATCCGTAAATTTCCTTGAAACGTGCGGCCTCGCTGCGTTCTCTTATGGAGTTTGCCCTTGTGGCCTCTTCAAGGGTTGTGGAATCCCTCTTGGCTATCCTTTCATATCTGACCTCTGGAGAGGCCTTCACGTATATCTTTACGGCATCCCTCGCGATCCACGCCGTGAGATGCCCATCGAGCACCACGTTCCCTTTCTCCTCCTCCTTCCTCGTCTCGTCGTCTATGGCTCTGTCTATGCTATGATCCCTTTCTGCCATGATGCTGAGCTGATCTAGCCCAATGCCCATCTGTTTTGCGACGTTTCTGAAAATGGAGCCCGCCGAGACGTAGCGGAGGCCAAACTCTGCTGCTACGGCCCTCGCGATAGTGGACTTTCCCGAGCCCGGAGGGCCGCTAACGGCAATTACTGGCACGCTAGCTCACTTCAGCAACGACACTATCTTGGAAGCGGCCTCGCTGGCCTTTCCCTCTTCGTTTTTGACGAAAAGCACCGAGGCCCCGGAGAGGACAGCGGAAGATATGGCTGCCTGCCTGTTGACCTCCATGGTAAACCTGAGTTCCTCGACCGTTTGGTCGTCTGATCTGTTTCTTACGCCCTGGTCTTTCGCCCTTCTGGCCACTATGGCCTCAGGGTCCGCCTCGACCACGACTATGTGGTTGGGGTGAAGGGCTCTTATCACGGGCTCAGGAAGCCCAGGCCAATAGCCCTCGTTCGTCTTAATGATGGCATGGGTATCTAGGATTATGGAACCGCTTGCCGCCCTTCTGGCTATCTCGCGCGCTGCCTCAGCTTGAAGGGCTATCTGTGTGTCAACTCTCAGCTTCCTTATCTGGTCCCTATCCTCGACAAGGCCTTGGGAGGTTGCGAGCTCGAACATCACGTCCCCGAAGTTCAGTACGGTAAGCTGTATCCCTGCTTCTTTAGTTTGCCTCACTGCTTCGTTCAGAACGGTTGTCTTTCCAACTCCGGGTACTCCTACAACCACAATTACTTTGCCAGCCATAACACTATCGACCACTAGGACTTAAGCATTGGATTGACGGCAACTGCGAGCGAAAGCCTTGGACGAGGGGATCGGACGAGATCAAGTGCGTAAATCTGTGAAATGCGACCTCGCAATGGGACATAGGTGAGCTCACGCGCTGGGATTACCGGCTGGGATCTCTCCGCGCGCATGGCCTTTGCCACGCGCTCAGCGAGTTCTTGACATCCTTCTCTTTCAAGGGCTTAACCGTTGAATGGGTGACCTCCGAGCGCTTGGCGTGGCTACGTCTGCCTGCCACCTCAAAGCATATACGCTGGCAAAACTTTAAGTCGTGTTCGACCCACTACCAGTGCTTTGCTTGGTTTTTCTGGGCATAGCCTCGTGGCAAGACATCAAAGAAAGAGAGATATCCGATTTCACTTGGATAATGTCGATTCCCACGGCCATCGCGATTTACACCTTATCTTCAAGGGATTTCGTGCAGTTGATCCCTGGAGCGGTTATAGTCATTGCCGCGTACCTAATGGCAAGGACAGGGCTCATGGGAGAGGCCGATCCATTGGGCATAGCGCTAGTGGTCCTGTCGTTCTCTTGGCCTGTAGCTGGGATTCCCGCTTACTTCCCCGTCTTCATCTTATCGCTTCTTTGCGAGCTTGGAGCATTTGCAAGCCTTGTTTGGAAAAAGGACAACACGGGCGCGCCCGCTGCGTTTACCTATAGGGTTAAGAAGGATCAACTGGGTCTCGTATGGCTTCCAAGGCTTGACGATGGAAATTATGCCTTCGACCTAAGAGATCCCAGATCTATGAAGGAACTGATAGATGAGGCGAAAAAAAGGATTCCAGGGGAAAGCGTTTGGGCCTCCCCTGCGCTTCCTTACATGCCCTTTCTTCTGGCCGCGGCGGCCGTTTTTCTGGTGGTCGCTTGGGTTTGATGCGGCCCGCGAGTTTGACTGGCGCAAATACGGCTTTCTCGGCGAGGGGACCGTTAATAACGAGAACGCGCGTTTGGTAAATGCCACAATAAGCGCTTCCAACCCAGGCGACGAAGCGGTAACCCTTTTCAGGAGAGGCCCTAAGGGTGATCGATGATTTTGTTGGATACCAGCCAGAGAGGGGCTCAGCGCTTCCCCCGTTCGTTGAGGTGATTTGCACGTAGTAACTTTCGGGCGCGTAAGAAATCAACGCGGTATTTCCCTCTTGAACTTTTACGGGGGCATACTCGACGCGACGTGCGATGAGGGGCTCGGGATATATGGGGGCTTCAGGATCTGGATCGACGGCGGCCTGATCTGCCTGCAGCTTGAGCGTGAGGCCTCCAACCACGATCGTTGCCCTTGAATTGGGCGGTACTCCAAGGACCACTATCCACCTGGGCCAATCGTTGGTCTGCGACGGCTTTGAAATTTGACCGGTACTAGAGTTATTCGGCAAGTTTTCCGAATTGCGGTTGAAGTTCCCTCTGCTTGGGACTATTCCCATCCCGCCAGCGTAATTTTCGGAGTTGGTGTTGGGCTCGGCATTGGCACCTGGCGCTTGGCTTGCCTCTTGGCTTGGGCTTTGGAAGGATTGAGCTTGATGAGGTAGGCTTTTGCACCATATCAGCAGCTTTGCCATACCCTCCCTTTCCCACTGACCGGAATACCAGATAATCATGGCCTCCACAGAACCGGGAACATTGGGCATTGAAACGACGAAATTCCTGTCCGCGCTGCCAAAGGCCACCTTAATGCCGTTCCAAAATAGCTCGTAAAAGGGATGGTCGCCTTTCTTGACCAACAGCTCCACGCTAGATCCGGGGGCTGCTGATGTGGTATTCGATGAAAACTCGGGCTCCGATCCCGTCACCGAGCAGACATTTCCGAGGGAGGTAACCACAAGCGCTGATGAGGGGGTGTAGCCGAAAACCCGGGTCAGGTTTATTGTCGTTGTCCCGCGCAGCGACACGTTAAGCCTAACAAGATGGGGCTTTCCGATTTCCGCTGGTGCCAGAGCCCATGCCAAGTACCCATATCCGCTGACGTTAATCACGGGATAGTCATCCTCGTTGACGCTGAGCCTTTGGCTTTCCTTCAGCTGGACTAAGTGATCCGATTCCTCGTAACGCGACACGCTGCGGCTTGCCGTGTTAAAGGAAAGCGCGAATGCAAGCGCCGTAGCTGACATGAGCGAAATCATCAACAGCGCCGCCAGCACGCCGCTAATTCCCCTGCCAGGTAAACTCAACACCTCCAACCCCTATGATCGTTATGGAGCTCCCGACCCCAAACACCTCTATGGGAGCTAAGTAACCCGGATCAACGGTCCCATTGGCCTTCACCAGATGCCCCGCGACAAGTGCCTCCTTAGCGGTGAAGGGGTAGTTCCCGTAATTGTAGGCATATACGATGGTCTTATCGCCCTCTTGCTGAAAGTACACGGGAGACAGAAGCTCCTCGCTTTGTTCCGCGCGCTCGCTTGCGTAGGAAGCGGAGGTCGCGGCTTGGCCTTGAAGGTTGGAGCTGAGCCATGGCCAGATCAAGGCGAAGGCCCCAAGCGTGAGAGCCACTAAGAGGAGAGAACCCACTACCTCAGATAAACCCTTCATGAGATAAAAGGAGGGATAGGATTATGGGAGGCGATTAATAGCTTCCCAAATAAGCCCAGCGGGATTTACCGCTTAAGCATCGGCTTTGGCATACCCGAGGAGTCGCCAAATATGTCCACAGGGGTGCAGTTCCAAGCCTTTAGAAACTCCTTCCTAATCTTCTCGCAAGGACCCATGAAGAGAAGCGGCCCGCTGCAACCGCCGGCCAGATGCTTGAGATCTTGCACGAGCCTTATCCTTTCCTCCTCGTTTAGTTCGTAGAAGTCCTTAACGAATTCCTCATCGGATTCAAACATTATCATAATTCTATGGGCGGCTTCGCGTTTACGTTTTTCTTTCTAGATGCCGTGAGTTAGGTAGTCTATCCTTCCTCCATCCATGACCACCGTTTGTCCGGTCATGAAGCCCGAGTCCTCGGAGGCCAGGTAGACCACAAGCTTGGCTACGTGTTCTGGTTTTCCTATCATGTGAAGCATTGTCCTAGACTTAAATGACTGTTCCATCCTCTCTATTTCGTCTTTGCTCTTGCCGCCTATTGTGAGATCGGTTTCTATCCACCCTGGCGCGACGGCGTTAACCCTTATCCCGTTACCCCCGAGCTCGAGGGCTAACCTCCTCGTGAGCATTATAACGGCTGCCTTGGTGATGGCGTAGAAAGTGGTACCTATTGCGGCGGTCCCCAGGGCCGCGTTGGAAGAGACGTTTATGATTGCGCCTTTTCCGCGCGCTTTCATGTCAGGTATTACCTCAAGGGAGGTGTAGACCATGCTCATGAAGTTGGTTCTCCACATGCTCTCAAACTTCGCCTCGTCAAACTCCTCAAAGCTTCCAAGGAACCAAGTCCCCGCGTTGTTGATAAGGACGTCAATCGGTCCAAAGGTGGCTTTTACCTGATTCACCATCGCCTTCACCTGTTCCCTGTTGGAGACGTCCGCCCTGAATATCTCCAGTCCTTCACCTGCCTCTTTTTTGAGCTCCTCGGCCTTATCGCGCGAGGCGTTGTAGTTTGCAGCTACCAGAGCACCGTACTTGCGAAACTCGAGGGCCATGGCCCTTCCCAGTCCCCTTGAAGCTCCCGTCACAAGAACAACCTTTCCCCTTAGGTCTTCGAACGCCATAATTAGTGAAAGGGGGCGCGTAAAGCCTTTTCGCGTAGAAGGGCATCGCCTGCGACAGCGTCCAACGGTCCTCAAAGACCGTGAGCCGTTGAGATTTGGCCTTGACGCTACCGCAGGTCTCGCTGCCCTGACCACCTGATTGATAGAACACCCAACAAGGCTTATGGGCCAAGCGCGTAACACAGTGGGTAGAATTGCGCGCCGTAAGCCTCGCGCCCATAATGCTAGTCACGTTGATCGGAGTGTACATGATAACGACCGGATTCGCCTTTGCCATCGTTGCGCCGGTGTTGACCCCTCTTGCGGGCGCGTTCAGGACAGGCGTGGCCACGGCCGCCTATATCTCCACATTTTACTTCCTGGGTTCTCTCTTCATGTCCATGCCAGCTGGTCTCATATTGGATCGCTGGGGCCCGAGAAAAGCAGGAGTTCTGGGACTACTTCTTTTTGCGATCGGCTGGAGCACGAGTTATTTTGCCCGGTCGCTCCCAATTCTTCTTCTCGGAAGGCTCGCTGTCGGTATGGGAGCGGTGGCGTTGGCCATAGCAAGCGCCGCGTCCATTCAGCAATGGTTTAAACCCGAGGAGTCAGCGTTTCCCATTGGACTTTGGGCTGCCTCGCTTCCCATAGGTATTGCTTGGGGCGAAGTTCTGGCTGGCATCATGCTGGAACGCTACGGGTGGAGGGAGGACTTCATGATTGGATTGGTTTTTTCGCTCACCGGCCTTGCCATATACGGCGCTGTGGTAAGGCCTGGCCCCTATGGGTCGCCGAGTGACGCGCAGGCTTCGGGCAAGGACGAAGGCCATGGCTTAGAGGGTGTTCTGAGGAGCGTTGACGTCTGGAAATTCGGAGTGGCGGTCCTTTTTGAGTCGATCCCGTTCATGGCGGTGACCACTTTCTGGGTCACGTGGCTTGTGAAAAACGGTGGCATAAGTTCGTTGGTGCTTGCGAGCTCGCTTGCTTCGGCTCTGGGTGCGGCCGGGATTTTCGGCACGCTCCTAGCCGGTTACCTGTCCAACAGGACGGGAAAAAGGAAGCCCCTCTTCGTTGTACCGTCTTTAGCTTTTGGAGTCGCTCTCCTTGGCCTGATCTGGACAAGGGGCGTGGATCAAATGGCTGCGATGAGTTTGATCGTGGGATTTACGAGTTACATGCCCACCACTATGATGTTCGCCATACCTGGTCAGCTGGTGCCAGCGAGATACGCTGGTGCGGCGCTGGGGATAGCGCTGGCCTTTAATACCCTTGCCGGTGTGATTGGCCCAATAATCGTGGGATACGCGTACTCGATCAGAGAGGCGCTCATCATCCCGGCTTTTGCGATGTTCGCGTGCGCGAGCGTCGGAGCCGCGATCGCGCAGACCGTTGATAGCGAATAGCCTGCCAAGACGACATCGGTGAGCCCTACCAAGGGCTCGCGACTAAGCGAGAGAGGCATCAGATACCCGTTTTATCACGTGTCGGCAGATCTCATAGCTAAGGATCCAAGGACTTAAAGACAGACGAAGCCGTATGCTATGGAATACGTACGCTTAGGATGGTCCGGAGTTAACGTCTCTAGGATATGCCTTGGTACCATGTCCTTCGGCGATCCAGCGCTTGAGAGCTATGGGACCGGTGGTTGGGTTGTGGGCAAAGAGGAAGCGTTCAAGGTCCTTTCGAGGGCATGGGACCTGGGCATAAACTTCTACGACACGGCCAACGTCTACTCCAGGGGAAGGGCCGAGGAGATACTGGGCGAGTTCCTTCAGGGAAGGAGGGAGGACGCCGTCGTGGCCACCAAGGTTTTCGGCAGGATGGGCGATGGGCCCAACGACTCTGGGCTTTCGAGAAAGCACATTTTGAGGCAGATAGACGCATCCCTCAAGAGGCTTGGCACCGATTACGTGGACCTCTACCAGACCCACAGGTGGGATTACGACACCCCGATCGAGGAGACCCTTTCCACGCTTACGGACCTCGTCCACGAGGGAAAGGTGAGGTACGTAGGGGCCTCAAGCATGTGGGCTTACCAGTTCGCGACCGCCTACTTCACCGCCGAGATGAAGGGATACGAGAAGTTCGTGAGCATGCAGGACCTCTACAACCTCCTTTACCGCGAGGGCGAAAGGGAGATGATACCGTTCTGCAAGGAGCGTAACATAGCCCTCATACCTTACAGTCCCAATGCCGCGGGGGTATTGACGGGAAGGTACCTCAGGGACGGGAAGATCGTGGTGAGGCCAGACGAAAACGGGAGGCTACAGCCCAACAGCGGTTACTACGGTTACGGCTTATACGTACCCCCTCCAGAGAACGCTGAGATAGTCAAGAGGGTTGTCGAGGTCGCAAAGGACAAGGGCGCGACCCCCACGCAGGTGGCCTTGGCTTGGCTCTTCGCAAAGGGAGTTACCGCTCCGATAATTGGTACCGGTAGCGTCGAGCACCTGGAAGAGGCGGTTGGGTCCCTATCGGTTAACCTCGCCCCTGGCGAGGTAAAGTTCCTGGAGGAGCCCTATAGGCCAAAGCCTTTGGCTCACGTGAGGTAAACGCCTGACCTGCTGGAACGCGAGTTCTTTTCATCACCCTTGAGGTGCATATGGAACACGTCCTGGGCTGCGGTCTCATAAGCTCGGCTAACTCGCTGACGCACAGCACAACGCTTTTCCCGTTGAGAATCAGCTTGTTGTACAGACCAGATGAAATGCACGAAAGCATTTCCTGGGCAAGGCTTGCGTCGCCGATTGCCCCCATAGAAGCCCTGAAAAGCAATTGGCTGGCCTTCTCCCGCGCCTCTCCTAGGTATGCTTCATAGCTTTTCTTCCAGCCGTTGAAGAAGATCCTTCCTCTCCAGTACCTCTCGCAGAACTCCCTTGCTCTAAGCTCCTCGCTGGCGCTCGCTTTGCTCACGCTCAGCTTTAAGCCCATTCCGTCGAAGGCCGGGGCGCACCGCCTAAAGGACTCGCGCAGCGGATTTCTGCGTTCGTCCTGGAGGTCGAAGAGCGGTATCGGATACGGCAGAGAAAGCCCAACGCTAGCGGAAATTTGGGAAAGCTGGTTCTCCCTTGCCTCCACGAGGGAGGCCAGCGGCAGGGATAATGAGGCTTGGCCCTTTAGGAAGACCCTTTTGTCTCCCTTGTCAAATAATATAATGACCTCAAAGTTTTTCAGCCTCAACGCAAGAGCCCCTAGTTCATCTGGCATTAGCTCTCTGAGCGTCAAAAGCTCCATCAAATCACGTCTAGCTCCTCCTGATCTGGTACCACTTTAACTGGGAGCCGCCTCCACTCGTCTATGAGCAGGACTTCCGAGTAACCCACGCTCCTTGGGGATGGCATCGACCTCAAAAATTGTTGCTCCCTTTTCCCAAGCTTAAGGAGAGATGAAAGCTCGGGGATCGCGTCATCATCTTGCTTCAAGAGGACCTTGGTGCTGCTGTTCTCCATGAGGGTCCGCCCAGCCGAGGTTGAAGCGAAGTCGACGGGCCTCTGCGAGGCGAGAAAGATCAGTAGGTTGACTTTTCTCCCCAGACGTATCATGTTTTCTAGGGCGGAGGGCGCGTGCTTGATGAAGAGCCACCCCTCGTCGATTATGAGGACTTTGGGGACGTCCGCGGGCCTGCGCTTAACTTCCTCCCAAATCAGAGGCAACACGAGGGGAGCTAAGAACTCTTTTCTCCTTTGCTCTGTGGGAAAGCCCACGACCGCCCTGTCAGGTATCGACGTTAACGGGCGCTCAAATACCGATGAGAAGGGTCCTTCCAAAAGCGAGCTGAGGGCAAGCGAGAGCTGCCTTGCCTCTGGGGAATCCAAGCCCTTGAGAGCTTCCAGCAGGCCCCTTGTGGACTTGCGCCCTATGGCCATGGCTTGCAGCAGGTGCCTTTCAGGGCGTTCCAGTTCAAGCGTCGACGAAAGAAGTTCGCACGCATCTCCGGGTGGAAGCGAGGAAATTGGGTCAAGGCCCGCGTTGTCCAGATCGATCTCTTGCGCGTTTACGACGCGGGCCAGCGTCCTATACTCCCCCTCGGGATCCAGGATAATCAGTTGCGACCTTGGCAGCATGGACAACATGGGACTCAACCTGTGAGCGAATATCTTTAGGAGAGCGGACTTCCCAGTCCCGGAGGGCCCAATAACTGGCACATTGTAGTTTCTCCTTGAGAAGAAGTCGTAGATGACCTGCGACCCGGTTATGGAGTTCCGCCCAATCCTTACCCCTCCCCTCTCGGTTACCTCGTACGATGAGAAGGGAAAGAGGGCCGCCAGAAAAGAGCCAGACGTTACCAAGCTGGTTTGACGGCGTGCGAGCTTTATGCCATTGGACCGGGCCCAAGCCTTCATCTTTTTTTCCTCTCCGGAAACCGCGACGGTAACGTCAAAGACCCCTTCCAATTCGGCGTTTTCCAGGATGTAACCCACATCATCGTATTCCATCCTGGCGTTCCCTATGGCGCGGAGTACCCTGTACCTCCTTTCGAGCCATCCCAGGTCTTGCTCAAGCCTTATCTCGATTTCCACATCGATCCCGAGGTTTATGGCCTGAGCAATGAGCCCTGCCTTCACGGAATGGGGCAGGTGGCCCAAGAAGCGCCTAGCCCGCCTCGCTTTGCTTTCGCCCTCCCCTCTTTTCCACTGGTCTATGGACACCGTCCTCGAGTACTCAACGCCCAACGAGTCCATGGCAGCTTCCGCGTCGCCTTCCCCTATCACCAGCGTGAAACGGTGCGAACCGTCTTCGTCGCGTGAAACCTTTACCGCGAGCTCTTCCAGTTGTCTTGCCATGGAAATGAAAGCATCCTCTGCCCTCTTCCTATCGTCGTCGTCGAGGAGGTAATAGGGGAGAGGCCTTATCTCGTATTCGGGCAAGGGCTTCACCTGGATCTGGAGTGACCCTCAGCTCCTCGGCGCGCGTCGAGCAGTAAAAAGCGTAGCGCCCCTGGGCGTCGGTAAGGCCGGTCCCGACTTTTTTGTTTCCGTCGTAGACCGCGAACCTGTGAAAAGGCAGAGGCGTCCCGTCGTGGGAGCGCAGCGTTCCGACTACTTTTAGAACCCTTTGCGGGTTTTCCTTTGTCTTTTTGCGCTTTTCTTCCCCCTGTTTTTTCCCCAAGAGTCTTATGAGGGCCTTGCCGTGCTCGAGCTTGAACCTAGAAGCGGGGACGGCCGCGATCAGCGGTAACAGAACGTGAAGGTGAATCGCAAGAATTGCGCAGGTGCCGACCATGACCACTTGAACTGGAGACATCGAGATAGCTGCGAAGTCGAACATGGGCATGTCCAGCAGAAAGCCCCTGCGCACCGCGTGGACCTCTATTTGCCTTTCCTCAGAGTTCAAGTGGTCCTCCTCCTGACAGCGGATCTTCCGGCCTCGATGGCCCCCCTTCCGCCCCTTATTATGATGGCAGGCAGTATGGTGGACCCCACCAGAGTGCCCGTGGCAAGAGCAAAGTCCAGAAAGGGATTGCCTCCGTGGAGCGCGTTAAGAGCCGACCCCATGCCTATGGTCAGGAAGATCGATGACATGGGAGACAGGAGAAGCAGCAGCGCAAGCCCCTCGAAGAAATCGCGGGCAAGGCCTCTGGTGGGCGGTACGAGCCAGAGAAGCGCTATGAGGGGGATGGAGCACGCCAAGGTAGCCGTGGCAAGTATCCTGAAGACGCCCACCACCGCGTACTCCACCACCGCGGCGAAGAACACCAAGTTGAGCTCGGGCAGTACCGATGCCGCCGCGGAAAGCACGGTAAGCACCTGCGCCGCGTTTCCCCCTCCGAGGTCAGCGTTAAGCACGTAGTAGGCCAAGGAGGAGAAGAGCTGGGCCACCAGCGTGTAGGCATCAAGCCCGAAGATCATGGTGAGCAGTGCGATGACCGGATCTGCCGGATTGAGTTGGGCGTGCCCAGCAAGGGCAAGGGTGACCTCTATTATGAGCGCGAGGGCGAACATGGTGAGGCAGGGCGCCAGGAGCGCGTTGTAAACCGCTGACATGACCGGGATAGAGGAGGGAGTAGGTATGTACAGGGAAAACCAGGCGAGCTTATCTCCCAGGTCTTGAAGGATGCTTCCCAGGAAACCAGATATGGCAGATAAAACCTGAGAGATTATCCAGCCCGCATTTACCGTTACCGGCCCCTTAACCCTCACGGTCACCACGGGCATGGACGCGTTTGTAGCGGCACGCGGGTTCGGAGCGGTCATGTTACCTGAAGCGGCGTTGGCGGGGACCATGGGGAACAGCTGCATCACCTCATGGCAGCTGTACGTTCGCGCCGAAGGCCGCCAAGAGCCAGTTCGTTATGGGCACGGCGAGGGCTATGGCTATGAGGGCAACCACCGCCTCGATCAGGGATTTCCTTTCCTGTCTGGCCTCAACGGGGCTATCGGCCATCATCATCTTGATGGCCGAGTAGATTATCGCCATAACGGCGAACGACACGCCTATGACCTGAGCCAGGTATATCAGGGACGCTAAACCGTTGATCAAGTTCTGCGGGAGTTGATCAACAAAATACTCCATGTAAATCACTTGGAGGCGCGCTTATGGGGTGCGATTGCGTCTGTCCAAATAAGCCCTCTGGGTATCTCTATTCTATGAGAAAAGGACTTTCTTCCGTTTTGGGAACGATAATAGTTTTGGTCTTAACGGTCACCGCTGGTGCCATGCTTTGGCACACGTTTTATGGGCTCTTTTCGTCACTGAGCCAGCAGAACCAGCTGCAGATAGAGTCAGCGACCTATTCCGACACGAGCGCTGGCTCCTTCCTTTCGGTCACGGTTAAGAACGTGGGCACCTCCTCCCTCACAATTCAAGGGGTTTCCCTTGAAGGAGTGGGCAAGTTCTCCTGGGCGGAGACGGTGGCCCCGGGGCAGCAGGCGTCGGACATATGGGCTGGACCGCAAGAGCCAGATGGGTCCTCTTTCTTGCTCGTGGTGAACGCCACCTCACCAAGCGGAGGCTCCGCGCAGGCAAGCCAGGTGATCACCGTTTCCCCGCGAGGTCATCGACTTCTTGGGATTTGACGAGGCTGGAAACGGCTGGGGATTGCCCAGGTCCTGCAGAAGGCACATGGCCGTATTCGGCGAACCAGGACAGGGAAAGTCCTCCCTTCTTTTCACGCTCGTAAGGGACAACGTCGACAACGGAGATGGGTTTCTTCTGATCGACCCTCACGGCGACTTGGCGGATCTAGTTATCGAGAGGTTTGGGGCTGACGTGTTCCTTCCCAGCGACGGCTTTTCGCTGGATCCGATGCCCCTGGGCTGGCCCCGCTCTTCTTTTTTGCTGGACTCGCTCAGGAGGTACTACGGCGGCGATTGGGGGCCGAGACTGGAGATGATAATGAGAAACGCCATGAGGGTATCTTCCGTTAAAACCGTTTTTGACCTCAGGGATTTCCTGGAGAACCCTTCTGCTGATGGTCTCGAAGGCGACGTCAGGCGGTTCTGGGATGAGGTTTACCCAAAGCTGGAGAGGGGATCGGAATCCGCCGTGCTCAACAAGCTTGACAAGCTGGTCTCGGATGAGCGCGCCCGCTCGTTTCTAAGGGGCAACACGATCTCTTTTCTCCAGCTCATGGATGAGGGAAAGAGGGTCGTGGTATCGGTTGACGAGGGAGCGCTTGGTTCAGATCTCTCATCGTTCATCGGCTCACTTGCGCTTGGCCACGTCTACGCCCAAGGCATGGCCAGAAGGGGCGGCAACGACTTCTTCGTTTACGTTGATGAGGCCCACAGGTTCTCCTGGGCGGAGCTGGAGATCGCCATGGCCTCGCTTAGAAAGAGAAGGATTTACGTAACCATGGCGTCGCAGTCACTGGAGCAGTTCGGAGGTGGCACCAATCCCCTATCCTTCTCGGACACCGTTGTGACCTTTACGGTAAGCCCCTCGACGGCGAGGGCATTGGCCCCGCTTTTCCAGCCGCTTGACGAGAGGGCGCTGCTGTCCTTGGGAGAGCATCGCTTTGCGGTCAGGACGGCAGCCGACGGGGGCTTTTCCGCGACGCTTTACACGTTGAGGCAAGACCAGCGAATGGCGCGGGGACTCTCTTCAGTGCTTGGCGCCCTTTTCTTTTTGCTCGCTTTTTTGTTCGCGCTTTACGCTTACACTAACGTGTACTCTAGTTACGTGTTTGACCTTAGGTCTCAGGAGGGCGCGCTGAACGCGATAAGGGAAAGGGCTGAAGAGCAGGTAGCGCTGATCGAGGCCAACGGCACGCTCTACGCACTTAACCAAGGGCCCTTTCCGGTAACGGTGATGTACTCCATAGGCTTTGATCCCTTTTCCTATCATAGGATAGGGCCTGTGACGCTCCTTCCAGATCAGCAGGTAGCCGTGAGAGGTGAGGGCGTTGTCACGGCCCTCGGCAACCTCTTCACGTTTACCTCCGTTGAGCCGTGGGAGTTCGTGGAGTACTCGGGAAGCCCTCCGAAGGCGGAGGGCTTTTTCCAAATCGACCAGATTAACTTCTCCCTTGGCTGGTACGGAAAGGGCTTTCCCTTTCCCTTGGGCGTTAATGGCTCATCGGTGTTCGCGTCGAGGCTCGTTTACTGCAGGGGAGGGGAGGTCAGCTTTTCCTTGGAGGGAGGGCATCATGAGCTCTACGTTGACGGCTTACCCCTCATCTCTTCCAACGCTGATTGGCGTGGCTACCTCTCTCCGGGCCTGTACCAGCTATCGATAAACTGGTCTCCGCCCTCGGGATGGGTCCAGTTCAACGCGACGGGTGTGTATCCTTGCGCGGCAGGAAGCTGATTGACGAGTACAAGGTTCGGGAGGCAAGGGTTCGCATCTACGAAGGAGAGGACGGAGGGCTTTACGAGGTATCGGAGCCTTCCCTCG
>ERZ1669250.227-NODE-227-length-29232-cov-3.852110_pt1 | contig 29232 bp, 36 predicted proteins | sample MGYA00579295_ERZ1669250 | MGnify/ENA primary metagenome ERZ1669250 (study PRJEB41166, sample SAMN08046056) | hot springs metagenome | biome: hot spring; feature: acid hot spring; material: thermophilic sediment; isolation source: thermophilic sediment from acid...
CTTGAATCGGAGCTCACCATAACAACTCTGGAAGACGGCAACGTGTCTTCCATGCAAAAAATATTGTCAGGAGGATTAACCGAGGAAGAGGTTTTGAGCTCTGTGGCCTTGGCCAAGAAGAAAGGAGAAGAGTTGAGGGCAATGGTCATGGACGTGGTAAAAAAGTATAAAAGCGTGCAAAAAGAGAACGTGAGTAAAGAATGAGTGCTATAAAGGAGCGTGCTGGAGGAGAGCTTGGAGTTAGGTACGGCATGAAGCTAAGAAGGGACTACGTAAGGCTCAAGAGCCAGAAGAAGTTGCCCATGCGCTGTCCCTCGTGCGGCAGGCACGTGGTTATGGATAGGATAGCTGTGGGAATATGGCGCTGTCCCAAGTGCGGTTACAAGTTTACTGGCTCTGCTTTCAGTCCAAGGCCATACAGCCAGGTGATAAGTGCCTGAATTGGTAACCGCTGTGCGCGTTAGCATTAGCATTAGGGATCCCCTCGCGGGTTACGTTTTAAAGGCCATTCATCCAGACGAACCCAGTGGAGTCAGGTTTGAAGTTTCAGGTGACGTGCTGGCCTTGACCGCGGTCTTCGACAGAGAAGCAAAGGCAAGGGCTTGGATTGAGTCAGAAAGCCGGTTAATTTCGACAATCCTAAAAACTCTTAACCAGAGCTTAATATAATGGCTGAAGAAAGCGGTTCTGCGGATTATGCCGAGAGGCTGGAGGCTTTAACTGAGCAGCTCAGGGCTACGACTCAGGAGCGGCAGAACATAGAGCTAGAAGTTAAGGATATCGAGCGCGTTCTTGGTGAATTGGAGGCGCTACCAGATGGAGAAGCCGTTTATCAATTGGTAGGGAACATCATGATAAAAAAGGACCGGGAGACCGTAAAGAAGGAGCTTGAAGAGAAAAAAGAGAGCGATAACCTTTATGTCCAGACCCTAAAGCAGCGCGAGCAAGCGCTGGCGGCTGAAATAAACAAGTTGAGGAGAGATATGATACTTAAGAACCAAGCTTTCCGTGCTACAGGAAGCTCGTGATTGGTATGGATTTAGTGAGCTTCGCCAAGACCCTTAAAGTGGCTGTGCCTGGCAAGAAAGTGGCAGTTTTTTCGCACCCGCGCGTTGACCCTGATGGCTATGCATCTGCATACGCGATGACGGAAATTGCGAAGAAACTTGGCGCATCTGAGGCCTACGCATACCTAGATGACATGAACTCCCTCGCTAAACGCATGAGCGCCTTTCTAAATCCTGATAATCCACGTGATGATTACGCGGCCGACATAGCCATAGTTACAGATGCCTGTGGTCTAAATTATGCCCATAGAGGTAGAGAGTTCAGTGGAAATGAGGTCTTCATCGTTGATCATCATATGTGCGGAGTACCTGAGCAAGGCTTTAGTTTTGTTGACACAAGGTCAGCTTCTTCATGTGAGTTGGTGCTTGATCTTATGAATGCCCTAAATATACCGCTTAGCCCCTCCCTATCTACGGCACTCTTGGGAGGAATACTTTTCGATACCGGAGTGTTTCGCTACGCCAATACGAATTCTATTAAAGCAGCGGCTAAGCTAATAGACGCGGGGGCTGACTACGAGCTCGCCATGAGTTTCTCTAAAAGGGATCAGAGTAAGAGCCTGAGGATGGCGAAGCTGAAGGCCGCTCAAAGGCTCAACATAGCCGAAGTAGGTCAATTAATACTAGTGACTTCTACTGTAGACATATTCGAAGGAGAAGCCGCAGAGGCCCTCCTTTCTTTGGGGGCTAACGTTGCTTTTGTTGCATCTCCTCGCAAAGGTGCCGTTAAGATTTCGGCTAGGGCCGACGAAAAGGCTTTGTCATTCGGAGTTAACCTAGCGGAGTTCTTCGGGGAGAAAGGAGGTGGACACCAAGGTGCCGCCGGTGCTCTGATCGATGGAAGTGCTCAAGAGGTCCTATCTAAAATAGCTCATGATTTTTTCGCAAGGTATTCGCACTTATCGCCTCAGGGAAACGACTTAAAAAATAGTAGCTAAAAATTCGCGAGGAAGATGGGTCTTCCAATGGAGGACTGGTACGTTGAGAGCAATAGAAGTAAAGGATCTATCGTTTGCCTACGAGGGCAGCGAGAAATACGCGCTAAAAGACATTAACTTATCTGTGGAGCGTGGCGAGTTCGTGGTACTGGCAGGACCCAGCGGATGTGGAAAATCAACGCTTATAAAGACCATTAACGGGCTTATACCGGCCTTCTACAGAGGACGTTACGAAGGAGAGATCTCCGTTGAAGGGCACAACCCAGCAAAGGAGCAGCCCCACGAGCTTTTCAAGATTATAGGAACCGTGTTCCAAGAGCCTGATACTCAGCTACTCACCTTTTCAGTGGAAAGGGAGCTGGCTTTTCCGCTGGAAAACTCTGGCATGAGAAGAGAAGAGATGAGGCAATTGGTTGAAGATGCCCTTAGGAGATTCGGTCTCTCAGCTTTGAGGTATAAGTCGCCCGCAGAGCTCAGCGGAGGAGAGCAGCAAAGGGTTGCCATAGCAGCAGCGCTTATATCTAGGCCAAGCGTCTTGCTTCTAGACGAGCCTACTTCGAGTCTGGACCCAAAAACCTCTCAAGAAGTACTTTCTATAGTGCGCGAGCTAAATGCTTCAGGAATTACCGTCGTCATAAGCGAGCATAAGCTTTCACTTTTACTTCCCTTCGCAAATAAATTGGTAGTTATGAGGGAAGGACGCATTGTAGATCAAGGGCCTCCAGGCGACGTGATACTGAAGATGGTAGGCCAAAACCTGATAGAAGTTCCAGATCCAGTATCCGCATATCTTGGGCTCAAGGAGATCGGGTTAACTTTGAGAAAGGTCCCACTGACGTCGCGTGAACTGGTAGAAGAGGTAAGGATAGCCATCAATGTTAGGAGGGGAGGAGATTAGCTGTAGTAGAGTTTAAAGATGTGAGCTACAGGTACCCGCTTTCCACTTATGAAACCCTAAAGCGTGTTACTTTCAGTGTTGACCATGGCGAGAGAGTTGCTCTGCTGGGCGTAAATGGAGCGGGAAAGACAACGATTCTTAAACACATAAACGGCTTGCTAAAACCCTACAGCGGTACGGTAATGGTGTACGGGGCTGATACAAAATCCACGAAGGTTTCTGAGCTCGCCAGAAAAGTGGGCATGGTGTTCCAGAACCCCAACCAGCAGCTATTTGCTCAGACATGTTGGGATGAGGTTGCTTTTGCTATGAAGAATTTCAGGTTCTCTTATGATGATATATCAAGAAGGGTGGAGGCGGTACTTAAGGAGTTTGACCTTTGGGATTATAGAGACGAATCCCCATTTTTGTTGAGCTCCGGAGAAAAAAAACGCCTAAGCCTTGCGAGCGTCCTAGTTTACGAGCCAAAGATACTGATCATGGATGAGCCCACATCAGGTCAAGACATACTACAGAAAAAAAAGATAGGTGAACTTATTAGGGGCTTCAAAGGGGATGCCGTAATTGTGAGCACGCACGACCTGGAATTCGTCGCCCGTTACCTGGAGAGAGCGATCATAGTTGAACAAGGAAGGATTGTTGCGGACGGCCCAGTTAGAGACCTATTTTACGACGGATCCTTGGAGAAGTTCGGTCTGGTTGAGCCTCAGATAGTTAACGTTAGCAAGGAGCTTGGAGTTATTGGTCGCCCGCTTGTGGTTGAAGAATTCGTAAGGGTAGTTAAGGAGGGAAACTTAAGGTGAGCTGGGCAGGAGGTCTTTCTTTCGTTCACGGCAATTCTCTTTTGCACAGATTGAACCCCGTGCCAAAACTGGCCCTTGTGGTCTCACTTTTAATTCTTTCGATTTACGTTTTCCAATCTTTAGTTTTTCTGGCGCTCCTATTTGCTCTTACTGTTGTGCTGGTCTCAGTGGCGCGTCAACTAAAAAGGTGGTGGATAACCATGAAAATGGCCATTGTGGTAGCCGCTGTAATAGGCCTTTTAGATTATTTCTTCTTAGGTAATGCTCTTTTCTCTGCCTCCATGGGGCTAAGGTTTATGGTTGTAGTATCGGCTTTCTCAGTTTTTTCGCTGACTACGGCTCCTGAGGACGTGGCAGGGGTCATGCTCAGCGCTGGGTTTCCCTACGCGTTCACCGTTGCCTTTATGCTATCCATAAGGTTTATCCCGCTTCTAGCACAGGAAGCACAAAACATAATCGATGCACAAAGTGCCAGGGGTTTTGACATGAAAACCCATAATCCAGTTAAGATGGTTAAGAACTACGTCCCAATACTTGTTCCGTTGATAGTCATCTCCCTGATGAAGGCCGATTCTGCTGCGCAGGCCCTTGAAACTAGAGGTTTTGGATATACTAAGAGAGTAACAACTTACAGCGATAACAATCCCTCCCTCTTGGACCTTGCGCTGGTAACTGTTATCTGCGCATTAACGGCTTACTTGATTTACCTCAAAGTTTAGGTTTGGCTTTTTGAGTTCGAGTTCCGTTCAGTCCTTTGCGGCTTTACCCTGAGCTTAAGCCCATCGTAACCCGTCACCAGAACCTTATCGCCTACCTTTATATCCTCTGATGAGTCAGAGACGGCCGACCAAAGCTCGCTTTCTAACCATATAACTCCTTCTCCTCCGCTCTTTATTTCCGTTCTTGCCTCCCCCACGAGGCCTATCATGTACTGAGGTAACCTGTATGAGGGCCTCCTCCTCCTTACGGTTGTAGCTGCGAATCCGATTCCCAGTATTATTCCAATTGCTATTATTATTATACCGATCATTGCGCCAAATAGATCAGCCGACATGAGTTCTTTTATTATTATTAAAACTCCTGTTAAAAATATTAGTATCACGAGTATAAGCGGTCTAATACCGTAAATAAAAACTCTTTCGAAAACCCTCTCAAGGAAGCTTCTTCTGAACTCTTCCTCGGGCATCTCAACCCACGCTGCAACTCTTGACGGTCTCTTCCGCTTCTTTCCTGTTCATCCATCCTAGCACCTTCACGAACTTTTCAGGCTCCAACTCCTTGTAATGGTTAAAGAAGTGCTCGATTTCGTTCTTTATGGGTCCTGATATCTGGTTTATGTCATCTATGTCAGAATAGAAGGGATCGACGGCGCCAGCGGGAACGGCTATGATCTTTGTATCCTCGCCTTTCTCATCTATAGTTTTGAGTGCGCCTATTGGCTTGCTCCTTATTATTGTGCCTGGTGTGACGGCCTCACGACTGATGACCAAGCAATCAAGCGGGTCTCCATCCGGTGCTGCTGTTCCCTCTATGAAGCCATAGTTGAAGGGGTAGTGTGCCGCTGCGTACAGGAACCTGTCGACGTAGATCTTACCTGTTTTGTGATCTATCTCGTACTTGACGTCGCTGCCCTGTGGGATTTCTATCACGACGTTGACCTGCATGTATAAATCTTGCTGCGCGCATTTAACTGTAACGGGCCCTATAATATTTGATTAGCTAAGAAAAAATAGGTAAGCTTAAAAACACGCGATATATGGAAACGTCTTGGCGCATCAACGTTTATCTTCGAGGTTGGTGGCAAGGGTGGCAGCCCTTGTAGCTCTTTCTGTCATGGCCGACGTGTTTCCCATGCCGAGGGTGTTCTTCGGAATGAAGCTGGACCTCGTAGGAACGGTGTGGGTAAGCGGTTTCTTGTTGTTCGGTTTTGAAACGGCCACGTATGTCTCCTTGGGCACATTTTTGCTTATGAGTTTTTACGGTACAACTGGGTTCGTCGGCGCGGCCATGAAGTTTGCAGCGACTTACCCAATGATTTTCGTCCCCTGGTTGATGTTCAGGAGAACCGCAAAGGAGTCCATGCTTGCACCCAGCACCAGAGGCGCGCTGTTTTACGGCTTTGCCTCGGTCACCGCCATAGCAGTAAGGGTTTTGGTCACTTTTTTGCTGAACTATTACTGGGCCATACCAGTCTTCATGGGCTTGCCGATCGAGCAAGTAATTCAAAGGTTCTTTTCAGGGTCTTTCCTGGAGTTTTTCGCGTTTATAGCTGGACTAAACGTTATTCAGGGGACATTGGATGCTGCTCTGCCCTGGCTTATTGTGGTGCGGTCTGGCCTTGTCAGGGTTCTGCGTGAGAGAAGTTAGTGCTAGAATTGCCCTGTTGCTTTCTGGCCTTTATTTTGTACTCAAGGTAAGGATCATCTGGCGAGAACTTGGCAGGGGCCGCTTGAACTGTTGTTGCCCCACACCTAGGACATTTTATCTTTAATGTGTACGCCCCGCATCTCGGGCATCTCAATATGTGGTGCTTCAGGATGCTCACCTTAAGACTTCATTCTCTCTATGGAGAGCGAGCCACCCAGCTTTTTCACGTATTCTGCAAATTCCTGATTCAGTGCCTGAGCACGGGCCTCGAGCTCCTTGTAGCTTGTGTTGCTCATCTTAACCAGGTACGTTGGTGCGCTTAAGTAAGATACCCTTAGCTTTAAGCCCTTGTTCTCTGCGATGTCGGTTAAGTAGGAAAAGGCCTCCTTAACTTTATTAATGCCTCCTTTACCCTCGAAGAATAAGCTGAACTTGAAAGATATCGTTACGTTCTCAACCTTAACGTGTCTTTCTAGGAGAGGGTAAAGCGTCGTGACCCATTGGTCTGATATTCCCGCTTTTTTTAGTACATCGCTTCCCTGTTCGAGTGCTGAGGCAAGCGCTGCGTACGCATCACCGTATTTTTCTTCAAGCGGCCAAATGACCTCTCTGTAAGCCTCCTCCTTCGTTTTTCCTAGGGCTTTTGCAGCAACCATGACTACGGCCTCGACTTTTTTTTCCTTGTTCCATTCAGACAGCGTCTTCTCCTGCTCTCCAGAGCTTATCTTCTTTAAGGATAAGACTATCTGACTCTTTGACGGATCTACAAGTATAACCTTAAGGGGTATTTTTCTTCCCTCTTTAACGTAGTCATGTATGTTCTTCACCCAACCGCTAGCGATTTCGTTTATCGGTAGGTAGCCGCGAAGGCCATTGAAAGAGTCTATTGTAACGTATGCGCCGTGCTCCTCGAGCTTGTCCACCGTTACCACTACATTCATTCCGACGTAAGGAAATTTTTCCCTCCTCAGTATGACCATGATAAAACCAAGTCTTTGGCATAAAACGCTTTCTTTTTATTTAGTGTAGCGAGAAGCGCCCGGAGCTACCCAATTAGCCAATATGTTATGGGGTGGATGATTGGTTGGTCGTTTTTAAACCTCCTTAGGATATATAACAGTAGAAAGACCTCCTTGGCGGCTTAAATTAGCTGGGCGTTTGTGTGAAAGGATACATCTTGCAGGCCCGTTGCTTAAGGCGCACGATCATTGGGCCTGTTTGTGATCAGCTCAGGACGGGAAGATATTTTTAGGCTATAACTTTAATACCGAATGAGGCTAATTAATTAGCTTGGCCAAACTGGTTTTGAAGGATCCAAGAGAGTTCAGAGACATAATTCAAAACGCATCTAATGTGGTTTCCGAGGGGGTTTTCAGGATATCGAGCGAGGGGTTGGTTATGAAGGAGCTGGATCCCAGCAGAATAGCCATGGTGGAGTTCAGCTTTCCGGCATCTTGCTTTGCATCCCTGGACGTTGAAGGGGAGGAGAAGATTGGAGTGAACTTAGAGGAGCTACTGAACGTGCTCAAGAGGTTAAGACCCGATGATTCTATGGCCTTGGAAAGCGATAAGGGTAGGCTCACGGTTTCCTTGACCGTAAATAAGTACACCAGATCTTTTAAGATTCCATTGCTTGATTTGGGAGGGCAGGAGACGCCAACAATCAACGTTCAGTATACCAGCAAGTATAACATACTGGCAGACGTTCTCGCCTCAAGCATAAAGGACGCGGCCACCGTTGCCGATGAGGTGATCTTCACCTCATCAAAGGATGAATCTCTTTCTATTTCCGCAAGTAGCGATAAGGGGTCCGTAGAGCAGAAGCTCACCAAGGACAGCGGTATGATATTGGACGCTCAGGTTTTGGAAGAAGCAACAGCTAAGTACAGCTTGCAGTACTTAGAAATGATAACCTCTTTCAAAGGTTCTCCAAGCGTCATTCTTGAGTTTGCTCAAGATAAACCCCTCCATTTGGAGTACAAAATGCCAGATGGTGCATCATTCCAGTTCATATTAGCGCCGCGCCTGTAGCGAGACACTATGCCGGCAAGTTCAGAGGAGATAAAAAAGTATCCTTTTCTTAAGGGAGCGCAAGAGCTTATCTCAGGTTTATCCCTAAAGAATTTATCTGACTTTCCTGGTGTGCTAGAACTAGCTGAGAAGAAGATCCTTTTCATGCTTGGGCTTTCAAGCGAGAAAGAGATTCCCATGGATAAGAGGAGCGCCGTTGCGGCCTTCAGCGCATCCCTGGCGATCATAACAGCGACTGGAAACCGCCGGCTCATAAGGTCTTACGCATCGGCGCTTTCAAGGGATTTGGAGAAGGAACTTTCCATGGAAGTACCGGAGACTTACATTAAGGTTGCACAATCGATCGGAATAAGTTCGGAATTCGACGGAAGGGAATTTCGCATGCCTCTTCCTAGTTACCTCTCCCTTAAGGGAATAGATAACGACCCTGAGTTACTTTTACCTCAGTTAAAGCTTGAACGTGGAATTGTTTATTTTCAGGTTAATATTTTTAGAAAACTTATTGCAGCTGTTTTCAGAAAGATCCTCGTGGAAAAAATGGAATCAGAGATGAAGGAGCTGTCTACGGCAACTTTGGACCCCAAGGTGAGGGAGTTCATAGCATACATATCGGCGGAGTTTTCGAAGCGCAGGGGCGAGGAGATCGACATATCGTCCTTATCGCCTATCGAGTCTTTGTATCCTCCCTGTGTCAAGTTTTGGATATCTGAAATGAACAGGGGAATAAACATCCCTCATCAGGCCAGATTTCTCGTTGCAACCTTCTTGTTATCTCTTGATATGAGCGTTGATGAAGTTTTAAAATATTTCAGCCGCACGCCGGATTTTGATGAACGGATAGCCCGCTACCAGGTGGAGGATCTAGCTGGACAAAGGGGATCGGGTAAGAAGTACTCCGTTCCCAGATGCGAGACGCTGCGTACTACTGGGGTTTGCACGTGCAAGCAAGGCCTTTGCCAGCGCATGACGCATCCCTTACTCTATTATAAAATATCAGTAAAGAAAAAATTAAACGGTGATCCAAGTGCCGGAAGAGAGTGTTCAAGCTCATTTTCTTGATTATTATGTGAAGCTTGAAGCCGAAAAACTTCATGTGCCTGAGTTCTCGAAAAGAGAGTTTGGTTTTCTAAGACCAGACAAACGTGAGATGATAAGGCATCTATCTTTCCAAGATGTTCACTCACTCAAAAAGTACTTGATTTCAATTCCCTTCTCTCACGTATATTCTTCTACAGCGATTTACAGAGATCCCTCTAATCATAACATGGGGGCTAAGGGTTGGGAGGGCAGCGAGATGGTGTTTGAGTTTGATGCCGATCACGTTAAGCAGCTTAAGGACAAGCAAAACGTGAAGTCTGGTGTGCTCAGCGAGTCAGACTGGTCGATCATAAAGGATTACACAAGTAGGCTAGTGAACGACTTTTTGATGGACGATTTCGGCATTGATCGGAACGATATAACCGTGAACTTCTCTGGAAACAGAGGTTTTCACGTTAAGGTCTCCTCCAAAGACTATCGTAAGCTTGATCAAGAGGCCAGAAGAAGGCTAGCGTCGTACGTGAACGGAGCGGATTTAGATGCGAGCTCGCTTTACTCTAAGCTTAATAGGCGTGGACGGGCGCAGAGAATAGTTCTCTCTCAGCCAGGTTGGATTAAAAAAGTTGCCGATGCGATTGAACGTGGTCAATTATCCATAGAGGAGGCCATAAGCTCCGTGGCGCTTGACATAGATGAGAACGTCCTCCTAGATCTGCATAGGTTGATCAGGCACGTCAACACGCTTCACGCTTCAACGGGAATGATGGTAATGCCAGTAAAGGACTTAGATAATTTTGTGCCTTACCAAGATGCCCTTGTACCTACCGATGAAGAGATATGGGTGCGCCTGGGGGACCTCAGACCTTACTCTGGCGTAAACATAGGTGGTTTTAGCCTTTCAGAAAGCCTCAGCGGGTTGTCGAAACGCCTCAATAGGAGCATTGCCGTTTTCTTGATATTGAAGGGACTAGCACAAACTGGGAGTTGATAAGGTTAAAAGAAGCTATATAAAGGTATTATGAACGATTTGGAAGAGCTCGTGTCAATGCTTGAGGCCGAGGTTTCCTCCAGAAGCACGTTGCCGCTTTCCAAAAGGCAGGTCCAGCTAATAAAGAGGTCATTGAGGCGGAGCGATACAAGGTACGCCAAGATTCTTCACGAGCTTGCCGTCGAGATGGTAAGGATTAGGGTTGAGAAATTGATGCAGGGTTCGACAGGAGAGCTAACGGAAGATGAGCTAAGGCTCGAAAGCGATTTGGACTCTCTCTTCGGTGGTAACATATGGATTGTTCAGGCGCTAGAAGACTTCTCTGTTGAAGGCGTTAGCTTCAAGGCAGGTTCTCTTGTCTCTATGGATGACCGCGTTGCACAATCCTTAATAACTCAAAAAAAGGTGAAACTAGTAACGAAAATTGGAGATACCGGCAACCATGATGAAGTATTGCCCCAGGTGCAAGACATACACTCCTCATAAGGTCAGCATATATAAGGCCGGGAAGAGAAGCCCGCTTAAGGAAGGGGAGAGGAGGCACGCCAGGCGCCTTAAGGGATATGGAGGTTCTAGGAAGCCGGTTCAGAAAAGGTTTGCGAAGACGACGAAGAAGGTAGCCCTAAAGCTTGAGTGCACAAAGTGCGGCATGATCTTGATGACAAAAGGTGTTAGGCTTAGGAAGGCGGAGGTGGCGCACTGAAGTGAAGCTCCAGCAATTGCCGAGACCATCATCAACTTATGTTCGCGTTAAGTGCAGGGATTGCGGAGCAGAGACGCTAATATATTCTCACGCAGCTAGCGTAATAAAGTGCAAAGTTTGCGGGGCTGTTTTGGCTCAGCCAACCGGAGGGAAGGCTAGGATACTCGGGGAAATAGTAAAGGAGCCCTCCCCCTCTACCTGAGGTAGCCTTTTAGATGCCTCGCCTTAAAAAAAGGAAGGGCCTCGCGAAGGGCCTGCTCTTGCCTGGATTTTATATTTCTACGATAGAGGAGTTTTCAGCTAAAAGTGGGGCTTACGAGGAACTGGGAGGGGTCTACTCTTCAAGAGTAGGTCTACCAGTTTATGATAGAGAGGAGCACTATGTTTCCGTGAAACCCTTCAAAGTGCTTGCCCCTGAGAGGTTGGCTTTAGGAGAAAACTATGTTGGGCTTGTCTCGGACGTTCATAAAAACTTTGCCCAGATAACGATATTTTCTGAAGATCAACTTGGTAGGCCAGTTCCTTTTTTGGCTTTACTTCATGTATCCAGAGGCGGTAATAGGCGCGCTAAAACGGCCAGCGAGCTAGTAAAGCCGGGAGATTTAATAGTTGCTAGGCTCATCACAAACTGGTCTCCGTTGCAGGTTTCCATCGAGGGACCCAAACTTGGCGTAATTAAAGCAGCCTGCTCAAGATGCGGCAACCCATTGAGTTGGGATCATGATGGTGTGTTAAAGTGCCATGCCTGCGGGCACAGGGAAATCAGAAAGGTATCCGTGGATTACGGCAAGAAGATGCGTCGCTTATCAACCGCGCCTTAGAATCTTACGGTCGAAACGGTTTGTTCTACCATTCGCTGAAAGAGCTTTTTAGGAAGTGCCGACTTAAGCGGTTAATGAAACCTAGATCTTTTCATGAAAAGAGAAGGGTTAGCCACTACCATTGATTTTGAACTTCAGCGCCCCAACCGGTATTTTTGAGGCTCTTTGCTCGATTATGGTTAAAGCGGTGATAGCTAAGGTTTTTAAGTCGCGCAAGGGTTGCTATCAGTTTGAAGGGGCATAGTGGCAACCTGACCTATGATTTGAAGCGGATCTTTGCATCTCCTCTAATAGATTTTATCGTGCTCATATTGGTGTTCTTTATCGGACTTGCAGAAAGGCTTGAGCCGTTAGTTTATCTTCAGAATAATGGGATACCAATTGGCTTTCCTTGGGCTGTAGCTACTTTGGATCCTTTCTTTCACTACTTCGTGACCCTGAGGATAGTAGAGTATGGTCCAGGGTCATTCTTCACGTCTCTGTATCCGACACTTCATTATCCTTACTGGAACGACACCACCACATGGTTCCCTGGTAGGGATGTAACCTCGAGCTACATGGTCGGTATAGCTTACTTCTCGGCCTTTACTTATTGGTTTGCTAGGTTTTTTGATTTTTATCCCACAGTTGGGCAAATAATAGTTTATATGCCCGCTATCCTTGGAGCCCTTACTGTTGTAATGCTATACCCGTTAGGAAAAGCCTTGTATGGCAGGAAGGTCGGTCTAATTGCAGCGGTGATCGGTCTCATTATGCCTGCCTTCATAAACAGGAGCATGGCAGGTCACATAGATGGCGAGCCAATTGACTTGTTCCTTTGGACCGTAGCGCTAACTCTGCTCATAAAGGGCTACAAACAGGGCAAACCCGTATACGGTCTTATATCAGGGCTTATCATAGGGTTCTCGGGCTCGGTTTGGGGCGGTTACCTCTACGTGATGAACGCACTAGCGATCTTCGCGGTCTCGATGGTCTTGCTCGAGAGGATAGATGATATTAAGGGTCAAGTCCTGATTTCTACGATAGTCCCTTCGGTAATCGTTTCAGCTATGCTCTTGCCTAAAGCTGCGTCCTGGTCGCGCACTTTCTCCGCGATGGTCATGCCGACGCTCACGGTGGTTCTCATATCGCTTTACTCGGTATGGGGAAAGCTGAGTAGGGAAAGACTTCACATGATGTCTATTGGAACCCTAATTCTAGCTGTTGCCTCCTTCGTTATAATGTTCATAGGGGCTGAGGTTCCCGCTTTAGCAAGCATATTTCCTAGTGGTAGATTAGCCACTGTTATAAACCCGTTTGCAGCGACTGGGATAGAGACAACCGTAGGAGAGCAGGAACTCAGCAATTGGTTATCGTTCTATCAGGATTATCTTTTCGCTTTGCCCCTTATACCCTTCTCCATTTATCTGCTTCTCAAAAATAGGAGCGATCTTAACATCCTAATAGCACTGCTGGTCTTGATGGGCGTTTATGCACAGGCTTCCATGGTTAGATTGGATCAACTTTTGGCGATCCCCGTGGCTATAGCTGGTGGTTACACGATTGAGCGCATCCTTGCTGGAAGCTTGCGCTCTGTTGAGGTGCATAACAAGGGACTTGGAGCCACGGTCATACTTGGGCTTGTACTTGTGGGCGCTGCCTTTTATTCCGTTAAGCCGGCCTATTACGATGCATCACTACCACCTATGATCGATACAGGGCTTGGAACTGCAACAGTAGATACCAGTTGGTTACAAGCCTTGGAATGGCTAAAAACAAATACCCCACAGAACGCGGTTGTAGCTTCATGGTGGGATTACGGCTACTGGTTGAATACCGTTGCCGGCAAGACAACGCTAAATGACGGCGCAACCATAAGTACTTCAAGAATAAGGCAAGTCGCTTACGCTTTCCTCGGTAATCAAACCGAGGCTTACGACATACTGTATAAGCTAGGAGCTCAGTATGTGGTTGCTACAGAGGCCTTCGGTTTTTGGACTTATGGTGGACAAGTATTATCTGGAACGCTTTTGCCCATAGGGATTGGTGATATAGGAAAGAGCACTGCGATGATGACCATTGCTGGGTGGAACTCCACCAAGATGTCATTATATCTGAACAGCACGTACGTTCAGATAGCGTCACCGCAGGTAGCGTCGGGACTTGGTGGTTACTTCGATATTCCAATGAGCAATCCTTACGTTATGAATTACGGTAACCAACCAGTTAGCGGTCTTTCTAATGGCAATCTCATCATCTTTATGAGGAATGACACGGTTTATCAGACAACAATAACGAATGCTACTGGCATAGAAAATATCGCGATTAAGGCTAATGAAAGCAGTGCAACGGCAGCTCAATGGATATCCAAAAATGAGCGTTACGATGGTATCCTGTGGACGCAACCGAAGGAAGTGCCTTACTACAACACCTTCCTATATCAGATGCTTATGGATCCCTTCATATACCCGAACCAATTTGTGCCATATTTCATGAACTATGGATACTTGGCATCGATAATGCAGAGCTACTCGTCAACTTCTTCGCAATTTGCTCAATATGCGCTGCTTTACAGCAACCTTGAAAACTATGCTCCACTGACCAAGTTCCAACTGGTTTACGCGGCGCTTCAACCGAGGCAGGGCGGCTTCGTGTTGGTAGTGGTCTATAAACTGAATCCCGCGCCCCCCTTGAGCAAGCTCCCGCTGGAGCAAGCACCCCTCGTTGACATTGCCTAAGGCTCAGTCTTAAGTTTTTTTGGAAAAATGGCTTATGGATAAAAACCTACTTATTTTATCTAACGCCTCGTTAGAGTTAGTTCCTAAGGAGCTTTGGAACGGCAAGCAAGTACTAGCAAGCGCGAGGAAGAGGGGAAAGAAACCGGGAGAAATACTTCTAGACGTCTCGCTTCACGCGTGGGACATGCAAAGGCTTTCAGGCAAAGAGTCAAGAGGGAGGCCGGATATAGTCCACCAGTGCCTTCTAGATGCGATGGACTCTCCGGCGCGGCTTCTTGGACTTTTGGATGTGGTGGTTGAACTTAGAAGTGGTGAGCTAATGTTCTTTAAAAATGATGTCAGGCTTCCCAGAAATTACGACCAATTCAAAGGTCTTATGGAGCAAGTCCTACTCTACGGCAGAGCCCCGATTGAAGGCGAGCCTCTGATTTGGCTTGAAGGAAAGAAACTAAGCGATTACCTGAAGGGTTTGAATTATGAAGTTTACGTTATGGAATCCGATGGCGAGCCCATAGATATTTCTCTAATTCCTGGGAAAGGCGTAGCTTACGTGGTAGGCGCCTTTCAGGGAGGCGATATGCCCAAGGAAATCAGGGCGTTGGGGCGCGTTTACTCTTTGGGAGACATGAAGCTGACCGCAAACGCCGTGGTATCTTTGTTAAGTTGTACGATCTACATGAAGCACATTGGAGCCTTAGGCTCATCCGAATCTCCGCACTTAAGCTAAGAATAAAGGTTGGTCTAGGAAGATCTTATGGCTGAAGATGGTCACAAGGTCATCGTTGACACAAGAGAGCCACAGGAAATCGTTGAGCTGCTGCGCGAAGCCGGTCTAGGCTATGAGCAAAAACAATTGAGCGTGGGTGACTACATAATCGACAGCGAGACCGCCGTTGAGAGGAAAACGGCCACGGACTTTGTGCGGTCTCTTTTTGACGGCAGGCTTTTGGACCAGTGCTCAAGGCTTAGCTCGGCATATTCTAACGCAATTCTCATCGTCGAAGGAAACTTTGCCGATGAGGTGATTTGGAGAAAGAATCCCAAAGCTTACTGGGGCGCCCTTGTTGCACTATACGTTGAAAAAAAGGTGGCCCCTTTCTTTACACCCAACCTAGAGCAGACCGCTAACCTTCTCAGCGTTCTCGCGAGAAGAAGATGGGAGAAAAAGGAAGCTAGGCTTCAAATCAGGCAAAGGCCAAGGCTTTTGTCCCTGAGGGAGAAGCAGATCTACGTGGTGCAAGGATTACCTGGGGTTGGCAGTGAACTTGCGGAGAGGCTTCTAAAGCACTTTGGTTCCGTTCGTTCCGTAATGAAAGCGTCCGAAGCAGAGCTCATGGCAGTGGATGGCATAGGAAAAGCCAAGGCTTCTGCCATAAGTTCTCTACTCGACGCTTCATTTAATGGTTGGTCCTCGGAACAGAGAAAGTTAATTGAAGTTTAAATTAATTGGAATTGGAGATATCTGATGCCGACCTTTAGGTTTTTATACAGTCTTGGACTACTCTTATGGCTACGGCCGAATCAGTGAAAATAGCACTGGCGCAGATCGCTCCAAAAATGGGTGATGTTAAGACCAACTTTGAAAAAATAATGGATTACACAAAGAGGGCCTCAGCGGCTGGAGCTGACGTGGTTGTGTTTCCTGAGTTGGCGACTGCTGGGTATCTATCACAGGGAATATTTTTTGATGTAGCGGAAAAGCTGAGCGCAAGCCTAAAGGCGCTTGCCGACCTCGCCCAGGGCATAAACGTTGTTTTGGGGCTTGTTGAAGAGGATGAGATGGGGAACCTTTACAACTCTGCTATGATCCTTAGGGATGGCGAAGTAGTGAAAGGCATGTGGCAGGGTAGGAAAGTCAGCTCTTACAGAAAACTCTACCTTCCAACTTATGGGATGTTTGAGGAAAGCAGGTGGTTTGCCTCGGGATCGGGAGTTCCAGTCTATGAGCTCTCTTCTAGCGAGGGAACGTTTAAAGGAGCTGTTGTTATATGCGAAGATTATTGGCAACCGCTGACGGTAAGAATTGCCGCGCTTCGTGGTGCACAGGTAGTATTTGCCATAGCGGGTTCTCCCAAGACTTTGCAGAAGCCCAAGATGACGCATTCTCTGCTGGTTGCAAGGGCCATTGAAAATACTTCATACGTTGCCTTTGTGAACCAGGCTGGGAGCCAAGACATGGTTAACTTCTGGGGAGGAAGTGAAATAATAGACTTCGAGGGGAATACGCTGGTTTCAGCGCCTTTGAGGGAAGAAGCGCTTGTGTTTGGTACAGTGGACCTTTACATGGAGAGGAAGTACAGAGAAGTGAATCCCATGCTCAGGGAGGAAAGAGAGGAAGTTATAAGAGACTACGAGATAGCGTTCGAAGAGATGAGGAGGAGTTACCAAAGTTGACGAAAGAAGAGAGCCATGCGGATGAGTATCCGCTGCCGCCAGAGCTTACCTTTGACTGGAAAGAAGCGCACGATGACATAATCAATGAAATAAGGTGGCACCTAAGGAATACAGGGGCCGAGAAAATTGTTATAGGCCTTTCTGGTGGTGTCGATAGTTCGCTTAGCCTTTATCTTGCCGTGAGATCAGTTGGTGTTGAAAACGTAGTGGCCATGTTTTTGCCTGAAGCCGGTGTTACTCCGGATTATGACGAAGAAGACGCGAGGGCTGTAGCAAGCCTTCTGGGAATCGAGCTTGTCGTAAAGGAGATCTCTCCCCTTGTTGAGGCTTTTTCGAATGAAATCAGCGAGCTTCGCGGTAACTCGTTGGCGCTGGCAAACGTTAAAGCGCGCATACGCATGATACTGCTTTACGCTGAAGCTAACCTAATAGGGCGGGCTCAGGTGTTGGGCACCAGCGATAAGTCAGAGCTCCTCCTCGGGTACACGACCAAATATGGGGACAGCGGGGCAGACTTCCTGCCCATAGGCGACCTCTATAAGTCGCAGGTCAGGTACATGGCATCAAAAGTGGGCTTGCCGAGGAGGGTTTGGATGAAACCACCATCCCCTCAGCTAATTAAGGGAAAGAGTGCTCAATCGGAGCTCGGTCTGCCATACGAGGTACTGGATAGGATCCTTTATTATCGCGTTGACCATAGGTACCCCGAGGAGAAAATAGCTAGGATCTTATCATTGCCCGTGGAAACCGTTAACCATTACTGCATGATGATTATAAAGTCGGATCACAAGCGCAAGGCGCCGCCAATAGGTAAGGTGGGAGGGGCTACAATAAACATGGACTGGCGCATGCCCATAGAGTGAGAGCAAGCCCCACGGCCTTTCCTAAAATGGATTACTTTGCCGCAGAAAACGCAAATAGCGCTATAAACGCAATCAGCACTAGGGCGACACCCAAGTAAAGCATCTGCTCATAAAGCTCAGGGTCCTCAACTGTTGTGGTGGCCCTGTAAACTAGGTAAAAACCTGCAGCGCCCATTATCAAAATGGCTGCTATTATTATGGCCTCAGCTCCTATCTCTATGTTGCCAGGGTATATGTAGTATATTTGCCCCGTGCTCGTGTAAAGGACGAACGGGTACTTGTAGAAGAGCACGTATATTGTGCCACCTATTAGGAAAGCCGTGGCGATAACGGCGACCAAAATCGTTAAGCTCCAAAAGGTACTTGTATTGTCCGGAGAGTAAAGGTAATCCAATGCTTCCCTGAGTTTATTCAGTAAGCTCATGGGATGCTAATGGTGTCGGTTAAAAACCTTTTTGGATGCGAATTGGGCCGAGCTTTTCCAGCTAAAGTTGTTAATTTTCCCTCTTTATCCTTCATCCGACAAACTGGCCGTTTTCAACTGATCACTTTGTAGCAGGAGCAGGAAATTCACGTGAAGCGCCAGCCGAGTTACCATGGTTCAGCCTTTAGGTCAAGCAAATATGCCAGATAATTGGTGGAGAGGTGCAGGAAGGGTGTTATTATCAAAACTATTAGCATGATTTCGGCGCTAAAGTGGTAACCTGCAAACCAAGCGAGCGCAAGCGCGCCGACAACGAAGTCAAGTTGGTCTAGAACAGGCGCTGGTTGCCCCCTTTTAAGTCCAGCCCTCCTCTTTAAGAAGGCGGCAAAAAGGTCACCGGATAGAGCACCAAGTGACATGAGAAATGCTAGGTTTATTTGCATGAGGCTAGGCCAAAGGGCCGACTCGATGGCCCCTACTAGTGTCCCTATCATGACTCCACCGATGAATCCCTCCCAGGTCTTTCCATCGCCGAACACTCTTTTTCCATCGTGGGCGTTCCGTCCGAAATCAATTGGCCTTTTACCCCTTATGAGGACTGGTGAACCGTTGGCTGCGTACATGGGAACTGCTAGCGCCACGGCCACGTATATCGGGTTCATAATTATATGACCTCCGTTCCGCCACTTCCTATTTTGAAGGTAATCTCCCTATTGTTTTCAAGCGCTTTTCTTGTTCCATCGGGTAATTTGACCAAATGAATGCATGCATCGCACCAGAACTTAAGAGGCCCCTCGGCGGATGGGCGCTCTTCTCCCACCGGTTTCATCTGAGCATCCGCTATCATTAGGGCCCCCTCGCTTGGTTTTGAGGCAAGCATTAGGCCGATTATCTCAGTTAAGCTTCTGCCTGCCTCCATGGCCCTTTTTCCAGTGGATATTAAAGTGCGATAGCCATGCGTAGCGGTATCTACTACGAAATAGTTTGGCGGCTTTGATAGAAATAGCGCAGCTACCTCGCGAAGGTCTTCTAGCGTCTCAGCCTTCACGAAAACTAGGTTATTTGGAATATCTCCCGCTCTCATGTTGCGAGCGATCTCAGTTCCCCTGCTTATGAAGGAGTAGGGTCCTGAGAAGGCGTAAACCACGGTCTTACCGCCTAGGGCCTTGTTTAGGGCGGCCTCGAGAGCTACGGTAGTTTTGCCCGTTCCACCGGTCCCGTAAATCAGCGTACACTTTCCCTCGGGTATAAGGTCTATGAGACGGGTCATCTAGTTCAAAGGGGAACCCAATTTTAACCTTACTAACAAGCTCGGCCAGTTTCTTATCGTTAATCAGGGTAAGGCCTGGTTTGCAATAAGCTTTTGTGTGAAACAACAAGTTTACCAAATTGGAGTTTAGGCAAGCGCTGTCCTGGCTCCGCTCGAAGAACAGGCTTGTGGAAGTTGAAAGCGACCACTTCACATCTGAGTTAAAGCACTACGATGGTCAAAAATGTGTAATGGAAGGTGATAAAAGCGAAGTTAAGCGCGTTGGAAACGTCATAATTAGCAGAGAACAGTTGATGGAGATGTTCAACTTAAGCAACGTCGTCGATCTTCATCATGCGATAGTTTGGGCCATGCGGAATCCAAGACCCGCCAGCGAGGCGCATGAATCCACTACCGAGGAGGTTTCGGAAAGCGATGCCTCTTTTCTTAACGTGCCAGAGTTCCAAGGAAAGCAGTACATTACGGCCGGAGTTTTCATAGCTTCGGATGGAAATAGGTTGAACTCCTCGTTTCACAGGATGTTGCGGATAGGTAGTAACAAGTTTGCCATAAGGGTTGTACCAAGGCACCTTTACAGGATGCTTGAATATTCGAGAAGCAAGGGAGAAAAGCTAAGCGTTGCTGTCGTGATCGGAGGTCCAATAGAGTTTCAGATAGCGTCTTCATCATCTCCACCTTTTGGGATATTTGAGCTTGAAGTAGCTAACTCTCTTTCCGGAGGGGTTATCGCATACAAGAAAAGCCCGGAAAAAGGTATACCGTATCCGGCTGGCTCCGAAATACTGCTTGAAGGCTACATCGATCCGCAGGAATTTGCCCCGGAGGGACCGTTTTTTGACGTCCTTCACACGTATGATAGCGTTAGAGCCCAGCCGGTTTTTACGGTCGAAAAAGCCTATCACAGAAAGGGAGCCTTCTTCCACGTGATATTGCCAGGCGGAATGGAGCATCAGATTCTCATGGGCCTTCCTAAGGAGGCCAAGATAAGGGAGGCGGTCGAGAACGTGGTTCCAGAAGTTAAAGATGTTTACTTAACCCCGGGAGGAGGAACGTGGATTCACGCGGCAATCTCGATATCTAAGCAAAGAGACGGAGATCCGAAAAACGTGATAATGGCTGCCTTTGGAGCACATCCAAGTCTGAAGCATGTTGTGGTTGTAGATGAAGATGTGGACGTTAAGGACCCAGTTTCTTTAGAGTGGGCTTTAGCAACTAGGTTTCGTGCTGACAGGGGATTGCTGGTAATTAGCTCAGCATCTGGCTCCACTCTGGATCCATCTTCCGGTATTGATGGCGAGACAACGAAGGTTGGCATCGACGCAACCGCGCCTCTGAGAGAAAAGGATAGGTTTAAGAGGGCGGAGCTTCCTTGAAGGCCTACGACCTCGCTTTGGAGGTTTTAACGGCTTTATCAGAGGCAAAGGAAGCCGATGGAATGATAAAAGTGGTCAACGCCCACGTATCAGGAATATCTTACTTGAACCTAGGGGATTACGGTCTCGAGTTTCTGGAAGATTTAGCCGCAAGCGGAGAAAAAGTGAGGGTACCCACGAGCTCGAATCCCTGCGGAATGGATAGGGAGCTCTGGAGGGAGCAGGGAATCAGTGAAGATTTTGCATCGAAGCAATTGAGAGTTAACTCGGCATTGGAGAAGTTGGGTGTATCTCCGACATATTCTTGTACGTTTCCTTACGAGGGGAAGTGGTCTGCCAATCTTAGGCCGGGCGATCACGTGGCTTGGGCTGAGTCCTCCGCTGTTGTGTATGGGAATTCGGTGTTGGGTATAAGAAGTAACAGGGAAGGCGGGCCCTCCGCCCTTTTTTCAGGCTTGACCGGTTTAACGCCGAATTACGGAATGCACCTGAATGAAAACAGGAAGCCTACCGTGCTAATAAAGGTTGAACAGCCAATTCCAAAGGGTCCTTTGGAATGGGGACTGCTTGGTAAAAAGATAGGGGAACTGGGGGAGCTAGCAAGGGTGCCATACATAGACGGAATTGGTCGCGTTGCAACCAAGGGTGAACTCAAGGCGCTATCAGCAGCTCTAGCAACTTTTGGTCCAACGGACATGTTTCTAGCGCGCAACATATCGCCGGAGGCTCCGTCACAGCCTCCTAAAGTCGAGGTAGTAACGGTGGATGGTAGAGAACTTGAGGAGGAGTCGAGAAGTGCGTTGGATAGGGCGATAAGTGGAGGTACACCAAGGGCTTTCTTTCTTGGTTGCCCCCAGTACGGAGTAGAAGAACTCGTTTACCTTGCTAGGCTGTTTTCTGAGGTTAAGAAGGTTAAAGGAGACATATTTGTATATACATCTTCTCATGTGCTGTCCGATCAGGCTGGATTCCGGGCTGCTGAGTCGTTGAAGGAAAAAGGTGTGAAGATATTTCGTGACACATGCCCGGTGTTCTCACCGGCACCAGCTTTCTCAGGAGGCGTTATGACGGATTCGGTAAAGTCTTCTTTTTACTTGCCACAGTCAAAACGCGTTAAGGCGACACTTGAACCTACAGTTGTCTCTTTCATGCTTGCAATTGGGGAGCTGGAGGGTGCGTGATTGGTAACCTATTCAGGTAAGGCAATAGTTAAGGGTAATGCATCAGGGGAGGCGCTTGTGTCCCTCAAACCAATTTCGTTTCTTGGAGGTATTGACCCCTCCACCGGCATCATAAAAGATGATGCTAGCGAACTGAAGGGACAGACCGTGAAGGGAAGAATCCTGATATACCCAACAGGTAAAGGAAGCACTGTGGGATCTTATGTCATATATGGCATGAAGAAAATGGGTACTGCGCCAGCCGCCATTATCATGAGAGAAGCTGACACGGTTACCATAGTTGGGTGCGTGTTGGCCGGGATTCCGTTGGTTCATAGGGTGCGCCCCGATCCATTGCAAATTAGGAACGGATCTAGGGTTAGCGTAACCTACGACCAAATCAACGTTGATGATCAATAGTGTAACTCTGATCCCTCTCCAAGTATCTTGCGAGCGGCCTTGTTGACTAGATCCCTGTGTTCCTTGAAAGCGTAGACGCGAAGCGGCTCATAATATCCCGTCAGCGACTTGCTGATGCTTGATAGGTTAGAGAGCGGTTCCGGTCTTCCATAAACCTCATCCCATACATCTATTTCTATGCGGTTTGAGGCAGAAAGAGGGATAACCGTCAAATATGGAGTATCAACAAATACGCTTCCGTCCTCAAGTCCTGACTCTGAGCTTATTTCGGCCTCTATGTCTTGGGGCCTACTTATTATTGCCTCCCTCCCGCCCATTATGCGTTTCTCGTATGCCATCTTCAGAAGGTTGCGCTTGGTCAATCCAAAGAATAGCTTAGAGCCGATCAAGTTGGGATGACTTTCAGCTGCAGACTTGAGCTTAGAGTAAAGCACGTAGTCGTCGAGATCCAAATAGCTTTCTGGTTTGTTTCTAGGGTCAATAGTATCTATGTCAAGGTAATCCCAGAGCTCAAAAATTGCTCTTTCAAGCATTAGGTCGGCGGCCCTAACGGTCTTGTGATAGTAGACCGCTCTAAACATCTGAAAGCGAGCGATTAGGAAGGACTCGAGAGCGTATAGCGAGTTCGTGCTAACGTAAACGTTTTCTCCGTCGACGTGAAAAGACCTTATTAACCTCTGCCAATCGAACCTGCCGTAGTCAACCCCCGCGTGAAGTGAGTCCCTCAGTAGGAAGTCTATCTTATCCGCATCAACCTGCCCAGCAACGAACGAGCTTATCAAACGATCGCGTCCCTGGACAGAATCCGCTATCTCCTCAGGTTTGAAGCCTAACGAGCTTATCTTATCCGCTATCTCGGTATGCCTTATGAGTTCGGAAGTTATTATCTCGTGATTTAGATCTGCTTTTCTTTTCAGCGCGTACTCAAAGGAATGTGAGAAGGGGCCATGCCCCAGGTCATGCAGCAGGCCCGAGAACCTCATCTTCTTTATGTCATCCGTGCTAATACCGTTAGACCTGACTGACTCCCCCATTAAGGTAGCCATATGCATTACCCCAATTGAATGTTCAAACCTCGTGTGCGTTTCTCCTGGATAAGCCACGTACGCGGCGGCCAGCTGAAGTATTCTGCGAAGCCTCTGGACCTCTGGTGTATCTATAAGCTCTTTGTCATCATCATCAAACGTTACGTAGCCATATATCGGTTCCCTTATTTCGTACTGCATGCCTTATGTAAGCGAGGCGCTTTAACGTTTATTGTATTTTTTCTAGGCGATGATTGTTTGACTTAAAAGCTAAACTTTTTTATATCGCGTTTTAGCCTAACCGTCCCCTCCGTAGTTCCTATAAATGCCTCATCTGCCATCCCTAGGAAGAGGCCTACCTCAACGACACCCGTGATCATCCTTAGATTACGGTAGAGGACGCTCAGGCTGCCGCGATAAGAGGAGGCATTCACGTCAACGATCCAGTTGCCGTTATCGGTAACTGTTGGTCCATTTTTACAAGTGCACGACCTGAGCCTCCAATTTAGTCCTAACGATTCAAGGCGCGATGTCAGGTTGTGGTAAGCCACGGGCTCTACCTCAACTGGTATGGGAAAATCGGAGCCAAGGCGATGCGTAAGCTTTGAGCTGTCTGCTATTATCACGTACCTTGAGGATCTTTCCGCAAGAACTCTCTCACTGAGAAGGGCTCCACCACCTCCTTTGATTAGGTTAAGGTTTTTATCTATGCGGTCTGCTCCATCGATCATGAGATCTGGTTTTGCAGAAGAATCAAGAAAGAGGCAATCAATACCTTTTCCCTGTAGAGCTAGCTGGGTGGACCTAGACGCCGCCACCAATTTTATGTTTTTGTTAGGAAGGAACTTATTGATTAGGATCTCTACGGTGGAACCTGAGCCAAGTCCAAGTGTTATCCCATCGCTAATTAACTTTGCTGCCTCGGACGCAGCTGCCTCTTTTTCGCTTTCTGTGGATGCCATAACGCATAACTGCACCGCTATAAAAATCCTTTCAGAACTTAGGTACTAAGGAGAGTCTAATTGGTCCCTCTGGCTGCCTCTTGGGGAAACCGCGAGTTTCTTGTTCAAGGACATCTATTAGCTCCTCTAGTTTCATCGTTTCAACGTGGGCTTTATCAAGCGTTGAAAGGGACCTCACGGTGACGCTAAGCACGTCGTTCTCTTGCTCTTTCTTACCTATAACAACTATATAAGGTGTCCAATGGGTTGCGGCATCCCTTATCTTCTTGTTAAACGAGGATTCAGAGTCGTCGACGTATGCCCTAAAACCTTTTTCGCGCAGCTTGGTAGCCACCTCCAAGCATTTTTGATAGTTTTCCTGTGAAACGGGAATTATCCTTACCTGTATTGGACTGAGCCAAACGGGTATCATGGGCAGCCTATTAGACTTAAAGGCCTGCTCCAAAATGGAGGAGAAGAGCCGCTCGATGGCTCCCAAGCTTGAGTGAACTATCACGTAGTTACCTCTACTTCCGTCCCTTTTAGCGTAAGTTAATCCATACCTCTCGCTGTTCTTAACGTCAAGCTGGACCGTTGATAATTGCAGGTTATTGCCAGTGGAGTCTATAAACTGAAACTCGTCCTTTATTTCCCAGTAATATTTCATGGCAGGTATGACCTCTGCTATTACGGGTTTTTTCAACTCGACAGCTATAGAAGACATGAATTCGACGCCCTCTTTTTCAAAGGGTTTTGTGATTCTGGCGACTAAGGCATAGGGTAGCCCAAGGTTGCTCAGAAGCTCGTGATACTTCTTTGTTAGGTACCTAAACTCCTCCTTTCCCTGTTCGTGATCTTTACAAAATGAGTGCACATCAGGCATGGTAAAGCTCCTCAATCTTCTCATGCCCACGCATTCGCTTCTCCTCTCCAATCTGAAGCTGTTAGATATTTCATACATCCTTACGGGTAAAGCTTCTTCCCTTACAGAGGCATCCTTCATCATTCTGAAAAGGCCGAAGTCGCTTGCGAACCTGAGTAAAAAAGTTCTGTTCCCTACCCTCAGATGGTAGTCTTTCTGTCTGAACTCTTTGGCTTGTTCGTGTATGTCTGGAAGCGCGTAATCATAAAGTATTGGGGTAACTATCTCATAGGCCCCCAACTCGCGGATGACTACATCTCTAATGTAATCTTCAAGGAGTCCCTTTATCATTGCCCCAAAGGGATAATACCTATAGTTTCCAACGTCGCTGGCTGGCTCTAAGCTTGCCAGTTGAAGCTTCATTAGGGCACTTATGTGAGGAGGGGTCTGATGAGTTGCGTTTTTCATCTCTTCGCTTAAGAAGTACTTGTAATAGTCTGGTCTGTCTCTGAAACCCTCTATTACGTCGGTATCTTCGAGGCTGAATGCCTTTGTACTACCTGTCTCGTCTATGAAGTAGTAATTTTTGTTCAAGCGGCTCACACGCTGTTTTGGAGGGTGAGTTATAAGATTTCTTTGCGCGCGTGTCTGATCGATGGCAAAGCCAAATATAGCAAACCAATATTAACTCCATGGCTCGGCTCGTTGCTCTCATCACTGACTTCGGCTACAGTGATTACTACTCTGGAGCTTTAAAGGGGGTTATAAAACAAGAAGCCCCCGACGTTGAAATAGTTGACATAACGCATGGCATACCAAGCTTTTCAGTTTGGGATGGAGCGTTTTCGCTGTACTTTGCATTTGATTACTTTCCAACCGGTACGGTTTTTCTGGCGATCGTTGATCCGGGCGTTGGAACTAAAAGGAGAATATTGATTGCGGAAGCCGATGAAAAGTACCTTGTAGGTCCTGATAATGGTCTTCTGTATCCGGTTTTGAAGAAGGCTAAATCTCGGTCGATTCGGTCTGTCGATACATCAGAGTTTGAGAGCAGCTACACCTTCCAGGGAAGGGACATAATGGCCCGGGTCGCAGCAAGGCTTACTAAAGGGGTAATGGTTAAAGGAATGCCAGTTAGGCGGGTCGTTCCCTTGCGTGGTTGGCACTTTATATCTTCATGCAGTCGTTCATGCGATGCCCGGATCATACATGTAGATACTTTTGGCAACCTAGTTACAAACGTAAGATCTGATGGATTTCGGATAAGAAAGTCAGCGAGACTTAGGATAAACGGGCGGGAAGTCGAGGCAACCTACTGTAGAAACTACTCCAAGGAGGGCGTGTTGCTAGTTCCTGGAGGATATGGCTTAATAGAGATCTCCATAGGAAGGGACAGTGCAGAAAGGCGCTTCGGCGCAAAAGTGGGATCGGTGGTTACGATTGAAAAAATATAAGAAGGGTATAATTATAGGAAGGTTTCAACCGTTTCACTTGGGTCATCTCAAGGCAGTCGAGTACGCGTCATCTCTCTGCGAAAAGTTGGTCATAGGCATAGGAAGCGCGCAGGAAAGCGGTACCGCAAAAAATCCATTTGACGCTGAAACCAGGGAAGCCATGATCAGAGAAAGCCTAAGGGAGGCCGGTATCGACCTAAATAACATAGAATTTCTGAAAATACCAGACTTCATGGATGACGAGAAGTGGTTCAGTTACATAATGCAGCGCGTCCCCGACATCGAGGTGGTTTTCTCCGGAAACGGGTGGGTCAGGAGAATTTTCAAGGCCAGGGGAGTTAAGGTCGTTATCCCGCCATGGTACAACAGAGGCGAGATATCGGGTACCAAGGTGAGGCAATTAATAAGAAGCAATCAAAAATGGGAGGGACTTGTACCTAGGGCCGTCATAGGTATAATAAACCAGCACCGGTCGGACTTGACGGGCTCGCCCCTCAGCATCTCACAATAGGTATAGTTAAGGTGACGCCTTCCCCTTGTCAGAAAGTAAGAAAATTCCCAAGGAACTAAGGATACTCTACATAAGGCAGATAGTTACTGCCTTCAGCAACGGCTTTGCGTCACCGTTCGTTAACATATTAATGGTGCAGCTTAAAGCCTCTGCGTTTATAGTAGGCCTGCTGTCTTCTATAACAAACTTCATATCTAACTTCTTCCAGTTTGTGTGGGGGGTCGTTACAGACGCCGTTGGGAGAAAAGTTCCATTTATAGTTATAGGAGGTTTGACAACATCGTTCATATGGCTTCTGGCCATAGGGACCAGGCAGGCGCAGTTCCTGCTCTTGCTAATAGCTCTGCAATCGTTTATGAACTCCATGATTGCCCCTGCCCTTTCAGCCTTAATAGGGGATCTAGCTCCTCCCATGAGAAGGGGCAGGATTTCGGCCTCTCTCAACACATTTTCCTCTTTTGGATCCCTAACCGCGACTCTGATTTCAGGCTACATAATGATGGTGAATAGCAGGAGCTTAACGCTCATGTATTTGTTTCCTTTTCTTATGGCTGCCTTAACGGGGTTTGCGGGTAACCTGATCATACTCAAGATAAAAGAAAAACCGACAAGGCGCAAGGTGAGCGTGAGGCCGTCGGAGCTCGTCAAGCCCCTTAAGGAGAACGCCATTTTCAGGCAGTTTGCTGAGATCTCTTTCGTATCTATGATAATACAATCTTTGCCTTGGGGAGTTTTTCCTTTTGTAATAGTGGACGTGGTTAAAGCCAACATGTTACAGGTGGCTTTGATCTCGGTAATAAATGGGCTCTTCATACTTTCCGTGCAGAGGATGGCTGGCACTTTGGTAGATCGCGTTGGGCGGAAACCATTTATAATCGCTGGCAAGTTCGGACTGTCTACTTTTCCACTATTTTACGCTTTTGCGTCAAACGTGGATCTCCTCTACCTAGGCAATGCGGTAGGTGGCGCTTTCAATGGGCTTCTTATGGTGGCTAACTTTGCCTATCTCTTGGACGTCTCTCCTAATGATATGAGGGGCGAATACTTCGGAATATATAACTCTTTGATAGGGCTCGCAACTGGTATAGGGGCTTTAGTCGGAGGGAGCATAGCAGATATTTTCATGTATCACTTCGGGCTTGTGATGGGGCTGAGGTATGTCTTATTCTTATTTGCCATAGGAAGGTTCTTTGTGAACATACCTTTCTTTAAGATAAGCGAGCCCTCTAGGCTCGTTGAAGGTAAGACGTAACCCATTCCTTTGCTCTGAACGGCCTTATTGAACCGTAATTTTGTCCATCAGAAATGAAAAGCACCGGTTTCTTGTAATTAGATAAAGAAAGAAAGATCCCACCCCTGTTGTCTGCATCGACTTTTGTTACCACAAATGCGTCAACGCCCACTGCCTGGTCGTATCCCTCTACCTGCTTCATAACTGCATTCCCCGTTAAAGCGTCGACAACAAGTACTTTCAGGTTCGGTTGGACAACCCTTACGATCTTCTTCATCTGATCCATTAAGTTTCTATCCATCTCTTCCCTTCCTGCCGTGTCAACTAAGACCACGGACCCCTCATTTCCAATGTTTAATTTCTTTGCCTCGTAAGCTATGGACGCAGGATCTGCTCCGTACCTTGATTGAACAAACTGTAATCCCAGCTTTAAGGCATGTGCGGTCAGTTGTTCAATTGCTCCTGCCCGAAAGGTATCGGCTGCCACGAGGATCGGTTTAAAACCCCTTGTTTTCAATAGGTTGCCAGCCTTTGCCACAGCCGTGGTTTTTCCTACTCCATTGACCCCGAAAAAAACGATTATGTAGGGCCAGTTCTTGCACTGATTTATAAGAGCTACTAAGTCTGGGGACTCGAGCGGCTTAAGTTTTTCGTAAATTAACTCCGCGAGCTCTTTATCTTTTACTTCGTTCTGTATCTGCTCAACGACCTCAAGAGCGACCCCGGCTTCGAGAAGTAGCTTTCTTGCCTCTTCATCTCTGTGCTCTTTTAGCCTAATTAGTGCTTTCTTTATTCCCTCAAAAACCATCGTGCGAGACCTAACTTGCTGGCAAGCTCCCTAAGCCTTGGTTCCATCGACTGCATGGCCCCTATCGTTTGCCTTTCCTTTGTTTGCGTGGCTTGAATGCTTTTCTGAAGCTCCTCCCGTCTCTT